>Ga0307408_100000756_pt1 | contig 26048 bp, 35 predicted proteins | sample 322Cmetagenome_FD_202116 | JGI IMG/M metagenome (GOLD analysis project Ga0307408, IMG submission 202116) | Maize rhizosphere microbial communities from greenhouse at UC Davis, California, United States - 322HYB-C-3 | ecosystem: Host-associated > Plants > Roots > Rhizosphere > Soil | place...
CCTGCGTGCCAACGGCTTCACCCAGCGGGACATCGCCACCACCTATGGCGTCACCGACGGGGCTGTCTGGAAAGCCCTGCAGCGGGCCGGTTACGCCGCGCCGCAGGCAACGTACAAGGACCTGCTGCCGTGGGACATTGCCGACGAGCACAAGACGACGGCCGTGATGGACCGGTTCCGCTCCCTCGTCAAGCAGAACAACGGCGGTGTCCTCCGCAAGGAGGACGAGCTGCTGCTCAACCGCTGGCTCCACGACCTGGAGGTCAACGGGCTGGTCGTCAACTACCACCCCGAGGCGCCGGCCAACTCGGCGTCCACCAAGGGCGGCTTCTACTACGTGCCGAAGTCCCCGGAGGACGACTGGATTATCCGGCGTCCCACCTCTCCCTCATAGGGTCTTTGGACCCGGGTAACCGCAGGTTTTGATCAGGGAATCTGCGGTTAACTTGAGGTGACTCCCGTCACTTTCGTAACAAAATCGATTTGACGAAACTGTCACGAGAAAACGCTTCCATATTGTCTTATCTCAAGTGCATGATTCTTTCACAAGGTTAATAAGTAGCCTTCAGGAAGTCACAAAATCATTAGTGGTCTCAGTACGAGCAGTATCTGACGTTTGTTTGCATAGGGGGACAAATGGAAGCAGTTAGCCAGGGTGGCGAAATGGTTTCGCTCACGGCTATCACGGAAGAGGAGCCTGGGCTCCTCTTCGAGGAGGACTTCAAGGCGGTCCTCGATGAACCATACATGACCGTCAACCGTGTCGGTGGAGAGTTCTTCGGGGAGGTGGTGCTTTCGGGCGACGAGGTTGTCGACCGGGGCCGCGTCCAGAGGGTGCTCGACACCGGCGCGGAGCACGGCCAGACGGCCTACGCACGCAAGCATGGGGAATACGGGACCATCCTGATTTTCTTCACGTCCAACGAACACTGGCATGGGGGCGCGTGACAACAGTAGACGACAGGCCCGCGGAGGCGGCGGTGCGGTTGGGAACCGCCGTCCTCGTTGGAAGGTATGAAGACGGATCCCCGGAGTGGCACGAAGCCCGCTCCCGGGTGATCGGAGGATCCGAAGTCGGATCCATCCTCAACATCAACAGCTTCGAATCCCGGTACGTTCTCTGGTACCGGAAGGCCGGCTTCCTCACGAGGGAAGAGGTCGAGAACCCGTTGTTCGAATGGGGTCACCGGCTGGAAGACCCGGTCGCGCAGAAGTTCGCCGACAACCACCCGGAGTACGACGTGCAGGTCTCCGGCTCCTGGGTCCACCAGGACCGGCCCTGGCACGGAGCAAACCCCGACCGGCTGCTGGCCCCCGTCTACGAGCACGAGGGCGAGCTGTATGCGGGGGAGCCCGAGGCCATCTTGGAGATCAAGACCTCGATGTCCGGATACGGGTGGGAGAACGATGCCTGCCCCGTGAAGTACGTGGCCCAGCTCCGCTGGTACATGGAAGCGTTTTCGTTGGACTACGGATACCTGGTCGTCCTGGCCTCGCTGGGGGACTACCGGGAGTTCCTGGTACCAAGGGATCCCTCCAAGCCGGTCGTCTCGATGCAGACCGGCAACGAGGAATGGTACTCGGTCGGTGGGCCGGAGATGTTGGAAGCCGCGGCAGACTTCTACAGCTCCCTCCCCGGCCGGCTGACCGCGGAAGGGACCCCGCCGGAGATCGATGGGGGAACGGACACCTACGAATTGATCCGGGAACGGCACCCGGACATTCTGAACACCGACGTCGAGGTGACCCACGAGCTGGCGGCACAGCTCCGGGAGGCCCTGGCGGCGGAGAAGGTGGCCACTGCCGAGGCCCAGCGGATGAAGTCCGTCATGCTGGAAACCCTGGGCAAGGCACGGAGGGCCGTCATCCCCACCGACGACCCGAAGAAACCGATCATCGTCGCGAGACGACAATCGAAACAGGGCGGCAAGCCCTACCTCGTGACGATATGACCTGAAGGTCTTATTTTTTTCACCTGATTGTCTTGTTTAGATCTAAGTAAAGGAATGGAATGACCATCGAAGCACCCCTGACGACCACCATCAAGGCTCCCGGAGCCAATGCACCATGGGTTGTCATCCGCTCCAACACCACCGTGGAGCTTGCGCAGCAGCTCGCCGAGCTGCAGGCCAACACCACGTTTGCCGACCTGGCACGGGCCAACGAGGCCTTCGCTGCCCACTTCACCACCGGCGCCATCCTGGGTGCACGGGGCGTGAACGCACCGGTCGACACCGGAGCCTTCTCCCAGCCCGTCGTGGCCGCCCCGCCGGCGGCACCGACCCAGGAGGAGCAGTTCGCTGCATTCCTGGCGGCACAGAACACCGCCGGCATGGCCACCGCCGCTCCGGCGGCAGCTCCCACGGCACCGGCCACGGCAGCCCAGTACGGAGGCGGCGGTGCCGCAGCCGCCCCCGGCGCCCCGCTGGTCGCCGGGATGCCGGCCAAGCTGGTCTCCGGATCCTCCGCACGCGGAGCGTGGCAGGCATGGGCGGACCCCCGCCCGAAGGACGCCACCGAACACATGCAGAAGACCGACGACGTCAACCACCCGGGCCTGGCCTCAGGCACGCACAAGCTTTGGAAGTTCATCCGCTAATGACAACCGGCACCGCGGTGGACCTTCAGGTCCTCCAGACCCTGGACTTCGCAGTCCCGTGCGGCCACAGCCAGCACGGGCAGGAAGACATGATCCATGACGGTGACGCCGAGTTCATCGCGGTGTCGCACCACCGGTGCCCGGCCGAGCCGGACAAGTCGTTCCCCTATTTCTACCCGTGCTGCTCGGGCTGGGCCGCCTTCATCAACCTGGTCTCCGGACAGGGGCGCGAGATTGTCTGCGTCCGCTGCGGTGAGGCAGGACTGTGGAGCGACTTCGTCCAGATTACCGGCACCTTGACCTAACCCGAAGGGGTGATGCTCTGTTCTGTCCCTCAATCAGGGCCGCAGAAAGAACGTCGGCAGCGGAACCCCGCTCTACTCCCCGTTCCAGGTCCTCAACAAGAACGAGGTCTTTGTCCGCAAGGGGCAGCTGACCCTGGTCACGGCGGCACCCGGAACGGGCAAGTCCGCTGTGGTCCAGGCAATGCTGCAGCGGGGGAATGACCAGGGCCAGCGCAACCAGGTTCTCTACCACTCGGCCGATACGGACGAGAGCACGATGTGGATCAGGGCGGCAGCCATGGCCACCGGGTTTGAAACCTCAGACATCGAGCGGGACCTGCGCACCGGCACAGTCAGTGGCTACGAGGCGGAAGTCCGCGCCGCCGCCGGCCACATGGAATTCGTCTACAACACCTCCCCTTCGGGGGAGGACGTGCTCCGGCAATTCGAGGCCTACGCCACGAAATACGGAATCTACCCCGAAGTTTTTGTGATGGACAATTTGGCCAATTTGTACGCCGGCGAGGGTGATGAGTTTGCAGCTTTGCAGGGAAACATGGATTTCCTCCATGATCTTGCACGGGATACCAAGGCTGCGGTGATCACATTGCACCACACCACGGGTGAATGGACCAACGGCGACAAGCCGATACCCCGGTCGGGTATCCGGGGAAAGATCGACAAGACCCCGGAGCTGTGCCTCACGCTGCACCGCATCGGTGAGCAGCTCTGGGTCAGCCCGGTCAAGAACAGGACCGGGAAGGCTGATCCCCGGGCCACCTGGAACCTCCCTCTTTACGCAGATCTTTCCCGGATGCACTTCCAGGGATGACAGGAGAACCCCCTAATGAGTGACACCACCTTCCTCTACGAGACCACCCGCTACGCCGGCGTGCGGGTCTCGCTGATCATGGACCACGACGAGGTCGAGGCACTCATGGCAGTGGCCAGCGCCGCCGTCTACGCCGGGGTCATGATCCCGGACTACGTCGACGAGAACACCACGCACAACGCCCAGCAGGTCTACAACTGGGCCACGAAGGCAGCCGGCAACCTGAGCCGGGTCGCTGACCTGAGCGCAGCCGATGAGCAGGAATAGGGCCACGGCCAAGGCAGCCGGAGCCCGCTTCGAGCGGCTCGTCGCCGACGGCCTCGCCGTGGCACTGCAGGACTCCCGCATTGACCGCAAGGTCAAGACCGGCAGCAAGGACAAGGGAGACATCGCCAACGTCCGGCTGGGGGAGCACAGGATCGTCATCGAGTGCAAGGACCGGGGCGGCCAGTTCTACGCCCCGGAGTGGGTGGCCGAGGCCGAGGCCGAGCGGGTGAATGACGACGCGCTGGTCGGCATCGTCATCGCCAAGCGCAAGGGGGTCACCGACCCCATGCAGCAGTGGGTGGTCATGACCGTGGGCGAGCTGGTGGCCCTCATGCGGCAGGACCGCAAGCACCTGGAGGGGAAGTGATGGCGGTCAAAGACAGGGTCCTCACCGAGGACGACGTCCTCTTTATCTACGAGGCGCTGCAGGACGGCGAAGCCCAGGCCATTCTGGCGCGGGACTTTGACATCACGCAGCAGAGCGTGAGCGCCATCTGGACCGGCAGGACCTGGAGTGATGTGACCGGGAAGGTCCTGCAGGAAAGCCACCGCTGCAAGCTCACCGTGGACGACGTCCTGGCGATCGACACAGCCCTCCGGGCCGGGGCGAAGAACGTCGACCTGGCCCGTGAGTTCAGCGTTTCGAACCAGCTCATCAGCAACATCCGCCGCGGCCGGGACTGGACCTGGGTCACCGGCCGCACACCGAAACGAAGGACCAAGAATGATTGAGAAACTGAGCCGCCTGAAGAAGTGGCAGATCATCGCACTGGGTGTTGCCGCAGTGGTAGTCGCCCTGGTGGCCATGGGTTTTTTGGCACAGCTGTGCTACGCACTCTTCCCCGCCGCCTGGGGCTGGGTGGCCGTGGGCCACGTCGCCGTTTCCGGGACCGCCGCCTGGCTCATCTCGGGCGTGTTCGTGGACGCCTACATCTTGAAGGGGTACATCGCCGAAGCGGAGGCCTACATGGGCCTCCTGACGGCACTGCTGGGTGATGACCAGGAGGACGAAGTCGAGGCCCAGCATGGCTGAGATGGCAGAGATCCGGATCCAGATCGGCATGACGATCGGGGAGCTGCGCAGCCTCGTGGCCATGGTGAACCTGGCAGCCGAGGCCCTGCGGGACGAGGAGGTCCCGGAGATCGTCGGGGACGTCTCCGGCCTGTACTTCGAACTGATGGAGAACCTGAAGAGCGGGTACCTGGGTGAGTTCGAGCCCGAACAGTAACAAGCGGTTCGATGTGGCGGCGGTCGTCGAATACTACGGCGGCCGCCCCGTCCCCCCGAGGGACGGCTGGGTCAAGATCAGCTGCCCCACGGGGGAGCACGAGGACAGGACCCCGTCCTGCACGGTCAACCGGTCAACGGGCCGGCTCAAATGCTTCAGCTGCGATTTCAGCGGCGATGCGATTGACCTCATACAGCTCAAGGAAGGTCTCGATTTTGTCGGTGCTGTCAAGTTCGGAGAGGAAGTCTTTGGTGGATCGGGTGCTGAAGTACCACGACCAGCTGAAAAGCCAGGCCGCCGCCCCGCTGCTCGAATATCTGACAGTGGAACGGCAGCTGAGCCAGGAAACCATCGACAAGTTCCTGCTGGGAGCCGCCGTAAGCCCCGACGTCTTGGATGACGACGCCAAGGGCATGATCTCCATCCCCTACAACACCCCCAACGGGCCGGTGGCGCTGCGGTTCCGTCGCCCTCCCCACAAGGACACCGGCCCCAAGTACTGGCAGCCTGCAGGCTCGGGCCTGACGATCTTCAACACCAGGGCCTTCTTCGCCAGTGAAGAGACGATCGCCATCACCGAGGGTGAAATGGACTGCATCACCCTCGTCCAGGCGGGCATCCCCGCCGTCGGGATCCCGGGGGCCAGCAACTGGAAGGCCCACTTCCCCCTCCTCTTCGAGGGCTACAGCTCGGTGATTATCTGCGCTGATAACGACGACACGGGCGCCGGCAAGAAGTTCGCCGCCAAGGTCGCCCAGAACGTCCCGGGACCACAGATCCTCCTCATGCCGGAAGGCCACGACGTGAACTCTTACTACTGCGAATTCGGCCGGGAGGCCCTGCGCGAATACATGGGGGTGACGGTGTGAGCGAGGAACCGATGGCTGTCTCCTACGAGGCCTACCTCTACGGCACGAGGATCCCCTTCCGGTACATCGTCAGCCTCGCCGTGGACGGCATCCACACCGGCATCAAGGCCGTGGTGTGGGGCCGTGCCCGAGCCAACGACTGCATGCAGCACATGATCGACCACGGCAATGAGCTGCTCAACCAGTACGGCATCGCGGCCGAGCTGGCTGCGGAGATCTACAGCAAGCGCAGGGAGGAAGCAATGACACAGGTCAAGGTGGGCGACAGGATCAAGCTGCTCGTGGACATCGGCAGCTTCAAGAAGGGCCGGGTCTGCAAGGTCGTCGAGGTTGACGACGAGCCGACGTTCTACGTCAGCCGCGGATCCAACGCCTGGGATGACGACCGGTACCCCATCAAGGTGGTCCCTGTCCGGTCCCCGACCGACCAGGTGGCGCTCGGCCCCAAGGACTGCATCCCGCTCGCCCGCGGCGAGTTCGGCCCCCTGGACACGGAGGTTGACGAATGACCGCCCCGGACTGGGACCTGCTGATTGCAGCCAGCGACGAGGACGCCATGAACCACCAGTGGTTCCCTGCCGCCAAGGCCCGCCTCGTCCACGAGTACCTGGCCCTGGAGGGCCTGCGGTTCCGTAACTGCTACCTCACCTCCATGGCCATCGAGAAGGGCAGCGCAACCCTCTTCGACATCCTTTACCGCTCGGCCAAGTGCACCCGGCCGATGGGAAAGATCCTCCACATCTCCGACTACCGGGAGGACGGATGACCGATCCGTTTCACACCATCGACCTCCAGCCGGAGGAGCCGACGTCGTTCCACTCGTACTTCCCGGGCAACAACCTGGAGATCGGCATGAGGTACGCCGCCCGCATGGCGGTGGACCGGGCACGGGCCGCGGGGAACAACCCCCGCAACGGCACCGTCACCATCTACTTCGAGGACAACGGGGTGGGGGCCAGGTGGGAGCCAAAGCCATGAGCAAGCGGGACAACCCGACGCCGGGATGCAGCTGCCCGTCATGGCGCTACAACCCCCGGCACCCCCGGCCCACCAGCCCTGAGTGCAAGCAGCACGGAGAGAACGGAGAGTGGGAATGAGCTGCATCAGACTGACCAACGCCTACCATGACACGCCGATCTACCTCCACCCCGAGGACATCAAGCTCATCAAAGCCAGGAACAAGGACGGCTCCTGGATCCTGCTCTACGGCGCACAGGCCGTATGGGTCGAGGTGGCCGAGGACCCGGGCGCGGTCCTCTCCCTGACCGTCGAGCGGCCGAGCACGGCCAGTGCCCCGTCCCCCTACTTCCCTGGAAGGAACTAAATGCTTGTCATTGCACTGTCCGGCCTCGCAGGGGCCGGCAAGGACACCGTCGCGGACATCCTGGTCCGTGACCACGGCTTCACCAAGATGGCCTTCGCCGCTCCGCTGAAGGAAATGCTGCTGGACCTGGACCCCATCGTGGGCTACTACGAGCCGGAATGTGACTGCAGCTGCGGCTGCTGTGACGGCGAGGATCTGGACCCGATGTACCTGTCGGACCTCTATGACAAGTACGGCCTGACCGAGAGTGATGTCAAGGCCTCCACCTACGGGGCCGAGGTCCGCCGGCTGTGGGAACGCCTCGGCACCGACGTCATCCGCAAGCGGTGGCCGAACTTCTGGGTCGAGCAGACCCGGGAAGCCATCTTCGCCACCGGCCGGGACCGGATCGTCATCTCCGACTGCCGCTTCCCCAACGAGGCGGACATGGTCTACGACCTGTCCCTCCCGGAGTGGAACGAGGACACGCAGCGGTACGTGGACTCACCGGTCAACAGCTCGGTGTGGAACATCGTCCGGCCCGGCGTGGAGCGCGGCGACCACGAGGCCGAATCGCACTCCGGCGGACTGGCCGAGGAGATCACGCTCCACAACGACGGCAGCCTGGAAGGGCTGGCCGAGAATGTCGGGATCGCCCTGGGGTTCGTCACCACCGGCGAGGTCAAGGACATGGGCGGCCTGGCCTGGGCCAAGGCATTCAGCGCCGGGTGGAAGCGATGAGCGAGAACCTGGCGGCAGCACTGGGAAGCGCCTACGGGCGCTACGACAGGGTCGAGGCGGCCTACAACGGGATGTCCCTGAATGACAGGAACACCTTCAAGGAAGTCATCACCGACAAGTCGTTCAGCCACGCACAGATCGCCAAGGCGATGCGTGCCATCGGCTACGACGTGGACCGCAAGCAGGTCCAGGCATTCAGGGAAAAGCTGGAACGGGGAAAGGCAACGCTATGAGTGAGAAGCCGCTGGAATACTACGCCTACCAGCACATCCCGGAGGACTTCGCCAAGAACCCGGACCTGGTCGGCAACCTCCTGGTCAGCCGTGTGGAGTACCTGATGGAGCGGGTCCTAGCCGACGGGCACAACCCGCTCGACGGTGACCTCACGGTCACCTCGGTGAAGCTCGCCGGCGACCCCCAGCTCCGGTTCATCTGGGCCATGCATGAGTGACCTGGCAGCGGCCATCCGGAAGGTGGCCAAGCCCAAGCACAACGTCAAGGTCCTGTTCTTCGACATCGAGAACGCCCCCAACAACGTCTACACCTGGGGGCTGTGGGACCAGAACATCTCCATCTCCCAGATCGTCCAGCCCGGCCGGGTCTTCGGCTTCGCCGCCAAGTGGCTCGGGGAGAAGGAGGTCTCCTTCTACTCCGACTACCAGGACAGCCATGAGGGCATGGTCAAGGCGGCCTGGGACCTGCTGAACGAGGCCGACATCGTCGTCACCTACAACGGCATCTCCTTTGACATCCCGCACATGCAGCGGGAGTTCCTGCTGGCGGGACTTAACCCACCCAAGCCATATAAGCAGATCGACCTGCTGCGTGTCTGCCGGAAGCAGTTCAAGTTCGCCTCCAACAAGCTCGACTACGTCACGCAGGCGCTGGGCCTGGGCCGGAAGACCTCGCACGAGGGCTTCGACCTCTGGGTCAAGTGCATGGCCGACGATCCGAAGGCGTGGGCCAAGATGGGCCGCTACGCCAAGCAGGACGTCAAGCTCACCGAAAAGCTCTACCACTACCTGCTGCCGTGGCTGACCAACGTCCCGCACGTCGGGCAGATGGACGGACAGGCCAGCTCCTGCTGGGCCTGCGGCGGCACCAAGCTGGTCCGCGACGGAACCGCCTTCGCCTTTGTGACCAGCTACCGGCTCTACCAGTGCCAGGGCTGCGGCGCCTGGGTCCGCGGATCCACCAAGCTGCAGGACGCCACCACCACCCGGCAGCAGAAAGTGAACTGACATGATGCCCAATGAGCAGTACCTGGAACTGGAGCCGATGGTCAATGCGGTGGCCAGCCAGGAATGGAAGCGCAGCCCGCACTTCACCATCGACGACGTGGCACAGTCCATCTGGCTGCACATGATGGAGAACTGGAAGGACTACGACGGCAAGGACGACGGGCTGATCAGGCACATGGCCCGCCGTGCGGCCCGCCGGTACTGCCAGAAGCAGCGCACCGAGTACATGTACGCCACCGGCGCCTTCCTCTACACGCCGGCCATGGTCCGGCGCTACCTGGAGGACGTCGTCTGGTGCGGCCCGGAGGACTGCAAGGACGTCGAGGCAAGGGTGGACATCTCCGAGGCCTACAAGAAACTGACGGCCGGGCAGAAGAAGGTCATCTACAAGCGCTACGCAATGCGTGAGCAGCTGGCCAACAACGCCGAAGAAGTGGCCGAGTCCCGGGCCATCGGGAAGATCGCCGACATCCTCAACACCGGGCTGAGGCTGCAGCCCAACGAGCGCTAGGCTGGTTCCATGCAGCACTGGGACAAGAGCAAGGATGAAAAGCGGGACGTGATGTCCCGCCAGACCAACAAGCGGAAGCCCACCAACAAGTGGTGCAAGGGCAAGGCCGGCGTGGAGCACACACCGGAGCTGGTGGTCAACCACAACATGGCCAACCGGGCCTGCCGGTGGTTCCCGCTCTACTTCAGCTACGCCCGGCGGGCCGAGGGCGTGAAGAGCTACCGCTACTCCTGCAAGCATTCCTACCGGTGCACCGCCTGCGGGAAGTACACCGAGTACTTCCTGAAGAACGTCGAGGAATGCCCGGACTACACGCCTAAGCCAGAACCTTAGGCTTGCCGCCGTTGTGGATGAGCGGGGCCTTCCGGGTCTTGGTCCGGACAACGTCCCTGACCAGCCTCCGGAGCCAGCGGATGGCCCTCCGGTGGCCCGCCAGGGCCTGCTCCCGGGTGGAGTACCGGACACAGTATAGGTCCTCGAACGAGCCGTCATCGGCGAAGATCATGGTCTCGAAGATGATCGGCGGGCCTCCCGGCATGAAGTTATGGTCCAGCCCCAGCCACACGGTGGAGACATGGAACCGCTGGCCGCCGAGGGTAACGTAGTCCTCCGCCACATGCTTCGGCTGGGTGAGCAGCTGGGACCAGCGCTCCATGCCGACCGGGTTGCCATACATGTCGTAGTAGTTCATGGCCCCACCGTACTATCAAGGAGAGATTGATGGATCTGCATCAGGGACAAGTGCCGTCGGCCTGCGTCTGGGCGGTGGTGATGGATGCCCCGCCCGGGGCCAAGGACGTCTCGTGGTTCATCACCGCCGAGGCGTCAACCGAGGACTACCGTGAGGTGGTTGCCTGGATCAAAGGCCGCGAGGACGGCGGCACCGCCGAACGCTGGCTGATCAAACTGCCCTCGCCTCGGCTGGAGGCCGACGCGGTCACCCGCTGGGTGGAAGCCCACCTCCTCTTCCCCGAGGCCTTCGACTACGACCCAACGTTCGCCAGACGGCTGGACGTCTTCAGGAAATAACAAAGAACCCCCCTTGCGGAACCGCTAACACGAGCGGCCCGCAAGGGGGGTCTTTCTGTATTCTAACGCCACAGGGGGATGTGGAGGGCTCCCCCCCGGTATCAGGGTTGGGGACCAGTGTCCCGGGGGAGAGCTGCCACTAACCTATGGCAGCCCCGGAGGGATAGCAAGCCTACTGCGTAATCTTCGGTGTCGACTTGAGCCGGGCCAGAAAAGATGCAAAGGACACCAGCAGGGACTTGGCCACCATGAGGCCGGCTGCGCCCCAGAAGAGCGGCGAGGTCAGGTCGCCGTCGGCCAGGAGGATGATCAGCCCGGCGCCGGCGGTGGACAGGCCGTCCACGATGAAGCCCTGCCACAGCGTGCGGAGGGCACGCTCCACGGCGTCGGGGATGATGGACGGTGCTGCGTGATTAGCCATGGGGTCCTATTCGGCGAGGCGCTTGACCAGGGCGTCGAGCAACGCCTCGGTGTCGGACTTGGGCAGCTGGTCCACGATGGCCGCAGCGAGGGCCTGGACGTCGATGCCCGGCCTGATGCCGCTGCTGATGGCCACGTTGTGCTTGGCCCAGTCAAAGATGTTCCGGCCGTCCACGCGGGTGTCGAACAGGATGGTCTTCGGCAGTGCCGCGGTTTCCTGCCGGGTCCGCTCGGCGTTGTCGAAGATGTTCCGCCCGTCGAACCGGCGGACGTTGATGAAGTAGTCGTCCAGGAAGTTCTTGAACAACTCGCGGTCTGATTCCTCAAGAGCCACTGCGTCCTCCTCGGATGCGTTGGTGGTGCCCGCCGGGGCAATGGTGCCGGTGCGGGGGCGGATGAACCCGATGAGTCCCTGCCGGGGCAGGTACTGCAGGGTGGTGGGGCCGGTGGACTGGCCCGGGTAGGGGTTGCCGGCCACCGAGGGGGTGCTGTTCTGTGACATGCACAGCAGGTTGCCGATCTTGTCGGCGACCAGCACGGCCACGTGGGTGGAGGGGTAGTAGTAGTACGAGTCCCCCCACACGGCGATGTCGCCGGCCAGGCCCAGCTCGTCCGGGCCGACCAGTTCCCAGGCCGCCGCAATGGCGGCGGTCTGCGGGTAGGCGTCGACCATGTTCCCGGCCCAGCCGGGCCACCGGCCGGGACCGCCGGTGTTGATCACCGGCAGCCCCAGTGCGGTGCACCAGTGTGCAGCGAGGTCCCAGCACTGCGCGCCGTAGGCGCCGTCCATGTTGATGTACCGGCCCTGGACCGCGGGGATCCAGCCGGTAAGGCTCTGCTGCACGTTCATCGGGTTCCTTCGGACATGAAAGAGGCCCCTAGCCGGGGCCTGTATGTGGGGGAGGGATCCTGCGCCGGGCCGGGGGCGGGGGCGGGAGCTTGTTCCAGATATGCATCTCCAGGTCAGCGATGTGCTGAAGGTCCTCCTCGCGCTGCCGTTCCAGGAACAGGACACGGACCTCGAGCTTGGCCGAGTCCGAGCGCATGGCGCTCATCTCCGACTGCCAGAACACCATCAGCGCGTTCCAGTCGGCGGTGACCGCCTGCTGGGCGGCAGGGGCCGCAGCAGCCGCCGCCGCGGCCTGTGTGGCCCTGGCGGTGGCGCGTGCGGCGAACAGTGCCCAGAAGCCGCCGCCCGAGAGCAGCGCAGAGAGTACCGGGATCAACCACTTCATCCATTCAGCCCAATCCATTAGGTGGTCCATTCGTAGACATGCACCGCGTAGTCCGATGCGAACGAATCGGTGAACACGCCGGATCCGTTCGCCGTGACAGTGCGGCTTTCGCCGCGCACGGTAAGGGTCTTGCCGGCGGCCGAGGGAACGGTGAACGTTCCGGTGGTGGTGCCGGGCCGGATCGACTGGGCAAGGATGTAGCTCTTGGTCCCGAAGATCCTGCTGGAGTAGTGGATGGGCACACCCGCGGTGCCGCCGAACACGGCCTGCGTGGTGTTGGATGAGGTGACGGAGCTGATGAGCCCTGCCTCGTCGGCGTTCAGTGCGCCGGCAATGGCCTGGATCTCGGTGGCCAGGGAGGTGACGGCCGACTTCATCGGCGCGTCATGGAGCAGCGCGGCGAAGTCCTGCGTCACCGTCGAGGAACCGAAGCGGTGGTCGAAGAACACGATGCCCTTGGCCCCGGCAATCAGCGAGGCCCAGGTGGCCTGGTTGACCTGCGCGGGGGTCGGGTAGCCGGCCTCCTGGCTGGTGGTCTCCACATAGGCCCACACGGCCTTCTGGCCGACTGAGAACTGCCGGACCCTGTCCACTAGCTTGCCGTACGTCCAGACGCCCCAGCGGCCCTGTGAGGCCTGCGGAGCGAGGTTGTAGTGGTCGACCGAGACGATGTCCGCGATCTCCATGTCCTGGATGATCTCGTTGTAGTGCCCGACGATCTCGGTGCCCGGACGCAGGAAGGACCAGCCCTGGCCCACGCCGGTGGCGGTGCCGAAGTTGATCATGATCGGGCGGGTGGAGTCGACCCTGCGGATGGCCGCCACGGTGTCACGGATGTCCTGCGGGGACCGGTAGGTCGGCGCGAGGTCCGGCTCGTCGCAGGGCAGGTAGCCCTTGATGTAGCCGGCCAGCGTCGGATCCGAGATGATCGTCTGGACATACGTGGAGTCGTCAATGGTGGCGTACACATCCACGTTGGCGGCGATGATCGCCGCACGGTAGCCCGGGTTGGTCGCCTGGATGCCCACGATGGTGGTCACCCCCGCGTTGGCGTAGTCCACGATCCACTCCGGATCGGGGAAGAACACGGCCACGGGGAAGGCCTTGGTCGGGGTGTGGTTGACCCACTGGTTCATGTAGCCGGACTCGTAGCCGGCGGTCTCCAGGTCGACCTCGCCGAGGACGTCGACGTAGAAGCTGGACGGGAAGTGGGTGTTGGGCACCCCGTGGGATCCGCTGTTGAGCACCCCGGCGTTGATGGCGCCGGTGGAGTTGGTGTTGTAGGCCTTGACCAGGAACGGCGGCTCGATGTGGTCCTGCGCGTTGAAGGCCCACGAGGTGGCGGCGTACTTGTTGTTGGCCGCGTAGTAGCTGAGCCGGTACTCCTGTCCGGTGACCACGGTGACCGGGGTCGTGAACAGGATCTCCCGCCAGCCGCCGTCATCGGCGGCCCAGGTGACGGTCCTGGTGGCCAGCGTGGAGCCCGCGGAGTTCCACAGCGTGACCGGGATGGAGCCGGCCGCGGCGGGGTGCTTGTAGATCCTGGCGCCGGTGATCCGCACGTCCCTGGTGACCCAGAATGACACGCCCAGTTCATAGGGCGTGGCGTCGTCAATCATCGTCGGACCCTGGACGGAGCTGTCCAGTGCCGAGCCGAAGGCGATCCGGTTCCCCATCAGGGAAACGTTGAACGTGTTCAGCGAGGACCCGCCGGTCGCGACCGAGGGTGTCACCGTGGTGGTGACGTTCAGTTCGTCCCTCGCCGCTCCGGTCAGCGTGACCGTGGTGGCGAAGCCGGAACGGGTGTAGCTGATGGAGTCGGTGATGCCTTCGGCGTCACTGCCCAGGTTGCCCGGGGATGCGCCGTCGGAAACGACGACGTCCACGCCGTACCAGGCCTTGCTGCCGGACCCGCCGGACGAGCTGGCATTGGTGCCGGCCGCGCCGGTGCCGTAGGCACCGTTGCCGGGGGACACTTCGGTGAAGGACGCGCCGAACAGGCTGGTGGTGTCCGGCGAAGCCGCGAAGTCGTTGAAGACGTTGGGCTTGAAGGTGGACTTGCCCCCCGGGTAGTAGACCGAGACCCAGTAATACTGGCCCGCGGTTAGTGACACAGGTGAGCTAAAATAAGCGGTGGTCCATCCGCCGGCGGTCGCCGTTCCGAAGGAGACGGAGGCGACCTGGGTTGCCGTGTTGGCGTTCGCGCCGGACCAGAGGTAGCCGCTGTAGCCGGTCGTCGGAGCCGTGGAGGCACCGTCCAGCCAGAACTTCACTCCGGTGGCGGACCAGCCCGTGACTCCCAGCAGATAGAAGCCGGTGAACAGGTTGATCGGTGTTGCATCGGTGTCGTTGGACATCCCCGAAGGGGCGCCCGATCCGAATATTGAGTATGTCGCCATGAGGGCTTACGCCCCCAGCAGGTCGTGGGTCCAGGTGAAGACGACGGTTTCGCCGGCGCCCTTGGATCCCAGGCCGGTGACCAGGATCCGGGAGACCGTGTTGGCGGCTGCGGAGGCCGCGTCGGTGAGCGCGTGGTTGACGATGACAGCCTCGGTGATGGCGGAGGCCGTGGTCGCCTTCCCTGCCCCGTAGGTGGTCGTGTAGGTCACCCGGTAGCCGGAGCCGTTGGCCGTCACCACAGGGACGGCGTCAAAGGCCTGGTGGGAGTCGGCGAGGTAGGTCACCAGCGCCGCTCCTGCGCCGGTCTTGGCCGGGGCGGTGGAACCGGACCCCAGCTTCATGCCGACGGGGGCGGCCAGGGGGCCGACCACGCCTGCACCGCGTTCGGCATACATGCGGTCTCCCACGGACGTGACAAGGTTGTCGGCCTCGCCGGAGGCGATCAGGGAACCGTCCTCGGCGAAGTGTTCCCAGGTCATGTGCCCGCGGATGTGTGCTTTCTCGGTCATTGCTACTCCAGTCAGAGGGTGAGGATCCAGACGGACGGATCGGGGGTGGGCTGCAGCGAGCCGGTGCTGACCGACAGGGTCAGAGCCAGGACCTGGGCATCGACGTCGCGTGCGTTCACGCGCACGATGCAGGATCCGGTCGTGGGGATGGTGGTGGGCCAGGTCGTGACGGACACGATCGGGCTGGTGTTCAGTGCCGGGTTCATGAACACCGACAGGGGTGCGGTCAGCGGGGAGCGCATGCCGTAGCTGTTCTGCGCCGCCACGGTGTAGCTGTAGGTGGTGCCGGCGACCCCGACGTCACGGTAGGCCGTGTCGGTCGTGGTCCTGACCAGGATGCCGTCGCGGTAGACCAGATAGGTGGACGCGCCGGCGGCCACGTTCCAGGACAGCCGGGCCGAGGTGGGGCCGGCCACGGCGGCCAGCCCGGTGGGCGTGGCCGGGGATGTGGTGCCTGCGGGCACGGCACGCACGGTGCCGTCGGAGAGCATGATCACCTTGTAGGACGCGCTGGTGTCCACGGTCAGCCCGGTCATGCCGACGGAGGCGATGATGGCGTTCAGTGCCTGCCGGGAGCCGGAGGAGGTGTTGTTCAGGTAGTCCCGCAGCTGCAGGTCCGTGACACCGGTCATGTTGGCCAGCGCGGTTTCCGCGGCGATCCGGGCGGCAATGGCCGCGTCGGCCGCGGACAGGGCCGAGGCCTCGGCAGCCTCGGTGGCTGCCAGCATCCCGGTGTAGGAGGAGATCAGGAAGGCCCAGCTGCCGGACTTCCACCACACCACCGGGTAGTTGTCGACATAGAACTCTTCGGTCTGGCCTTCACTGGTGGTGTTGACGGTGGACTTGACGGAGCCGTACCGGTCGTAGACCGGCAGCGGGGAGGCGAAGGACGTGTCGAGCATGGCGTAGACCATGCCGGCCCCGTCGCGGACGGTGACGTCCAGCGTGGGGTCCTTGGCCACCATGGAAGGGAATTCATACCGGGCCACGGGTCACCAGCCGATCGCGATGTAATTGACCCGGTGCTGGAAGTTGCCGAGCATATACAGGCGGTTGGTGCCGGTGGAGTCTTCACAGGCCACGGCGTAGCTCACCCCGCTCTTGTCCCCGACGTCACGGGGGTTGCCGGCGGGGGTCAGCGTGACCACGTGGCCCAGGGTCCGGTCCACGTCGGCGGCGCCGTTGGTGAGCATGACTGTGAGCAGGCCGTTGGGGAACGGGGTCGGGAAGGTGACGCGGGCGTAGCCGCTGCCGTCGGAGAAGGCCACGTTTGTGCCTGCCTGGACATAGAAGCTGCTGCTGGCCACAGCCGGTGCCACGCCGCCGAGCAGGGAGGTGCCTGCGCCGAACAGCTGGACGGTCTGCATGGCGGTCTGGCGCTGCCAGGTCTGGAGGCCGTTGACAACCACGGAGACCCAGTCCTCGCCGTTGATCAGGAGGCGGGATCCGATCTGCGTGTTGTAGTCACGGGCCATCAGGTCGGTGGCGTAGAGCCCGCCGTTGCCGGCCCATACGCGCAGGTCGACGATGGCGGTCGGGGCGGTGGTGCCGCCGGAGAACTGGACCAGTGCCAGGGGCTGGTCGTCCATGGTGCCGGGGGTGGTGTTGCGGGAGACCAGGGTCTTGGTGGACGTGCCGGTGATCAGCACGAACGTCGTCGCACCGCCGACGCCGGTCCAGTTGCGCCGGGCCACGACCATGTCCCAGCGGATGCCGGTGGTGATGTCGGCGCCCTGCAGGGTGGCCGTGGCGTCACTGATGTCATACACGCCGTGGCCCCAGCCGTGGCCGGTGCCGATGACGACGCCCCGGGCCAGGGTGGGGTGTGCGGTGACCTTCAAGTCATTAGGCCCGAGCACCCCGTAGGCGGTGCCGGCGGCACGGCCCATCAGCCGGGTCCACGCCGTCTCGTCGACGGACCCGTCGTAGCCGATGCTTGTTATTGCCATTACTTACTCACCTTCAGGTCTGAGATTCCCTTGCGGAGCTTCCGGAGGAAGTCGCCAAGGGTGCGGTCTGGGTTGTCCTGGATCTGCCCCACGCGGGGGGTCACTACGACGCCGTCGGCCGCGGTCCAGGAAAGGGTTGCTTCACGCAGCACATCGGTGCGCGTGGCGAAGCCGAGGTCGACGGTGACGATGTCCCCGACGTGCACCCCGGTTCCGCCGTAGCGGAAGGTCTCGGTCTCGGCCAGGGTCAGGGAGAAGCCGTATTTGGGTGAGCCCTCGGTGAGGGTCTCGCTGCCGCGGGCGTCCTGGAGGGTGGCGTTGTCGGCGTCACGGGCGTCCCGGAAGACCTCCACCTTGTCGCCGTACTGAGCCTCCAGGGTTACGTCGGACTGTGCCCTGAAGACACGGGCCGTGCCGTCTCCGGCACCGCCGGTGACCACGCGGGTGGCGGTGGGGTTCGCCGAACTCCAGGACCAGTCGGTGATCATGCCGGCGGCTTCGGACAGGACCACGGGGTAGGCGACCGGGGCGTAGACGTCGCACACGATGTGGTCGCCGCTCTGGTTGAAGGTGATGCCCAGGCCCGCCGTTTCCACGGCCGGCAGCAGCACGTCCCTCAGGGACTGGAAGCGCGCCTTGACGCCGCCGGGGATGACGGCGCCGCGGCCCAGGTCGCCGGCGCACTGCAGCGGCAGGCCCAGGCGGGTGATGGCGTTCTTGGTGACGAGGTCCTTGACGATGAACTCTGCACCGCCGGTCAGCACGTAGTGCTCGGCCGTCTGGCTGCCGATCGCTGCGGTGGGGACCGCCCAGGCCAGGACGTTGTCCATGATCCGGAAGTCCCCATCCACATAGAGGGTGACCGTGCCGCCGATGCTCGGCCCCTGCGCCGTGCGCAGGTTGATCGGGCCGGAGACCATGACCTCCCCGTGGTAGGACACCACGGCCCGGGCACCGTCGGCCAGCATCTGGGGCAGCCGGCGGTGGTCCGCGTCCACCGTGAACACGGCAGTGGAGATCTGGTTGTGGCGGGGTGTGACCACCATGCTGACGGGGTCGCCGATCAGGCACTCGAAGGCGAACGCCTTGTTGTAGATCTCGATCCGGAAGGGATTGTGGTGGGGCATTTCACCACGCCCTGTAGTACAGCGGCGTGATGGCCATCAGGCAGGACCCGGTCCCGGACAGTGCCAGGGTGATCGGGATGTCGATGCCGACCGGCAGCGGCGCGAAGTCCGCGGTGCCGAGGGCGGAGATCTTGTCCACGCCGTTCATCACGGCGGTGAGTTCGCTCGGGTTGGTGTTGATGACCAGCGTCTGCCCGGAGGGCACGGCGAACGGGACCGTGATGGCGTGTCCGCCGATCCCCATCGTGGCCGTGTTGATCGGGCCGGTGAGCGTCCAGACCGGGTAGGTCTCGACGTCGCCGGGGTTGCTCATCTTGGCCGTGGCGGTCGCCGCGCCGGAAGTGATGGTGAACGGCGGGCCGGGAAGCAGGTTCCCGGTCGTGCCGTCGCCCTTCCAGGCCTTGGACTGCTCGGCCCCTGCCCAGTAGGGCTGTTCCGCATCCAGGGTGATCCCGTAATTGGTCCAGCCCACCATGGCCGGGTCGGTGTTGAAGGTATGGGTGCCGTCATCCCGGAACCGCAGGGTCAGGGTGCGCCGTTCGCCCGTGGGCTGGATGACGGTCCACGTCCCGGTCCTGTGGGGCTGGAGGGTGTTCCAGAACGCGCGGTCCCTGGCGATCCAGTCCACCGAACCGGTGTCGTGGTAGACCTGGATCGGCCAGAAGACCTCGCGCTCATTGGTGGATGAGCCCCGCCACCGGGCGCCGGGGACGGCGCCGGTGCGGGACTTGTGGTGCGTGATTGCAGGCATGGTCAGTCCGCGAACGCCCGGGAGCAGACACAGCCCGCCGTGGCCGCCGGTGATGTCCCAGGAGACACCGTCATACCCGGTCCACAGCATGGACAGGCCAGGCCATGGGTTGGGTACGTCTGGCGCATCAAAGGGCGCCGCAAAGACCGTTGTTACCAACGCTATCCTCCGTAAGTGGAAATGCCGGCCACTGCCATGGCGTCCCGCTGGGACTGCCGCAGCTTGTGGACTGCTTCATTCATGTCGACCGTCACGAGAGATCCGATGTGGACATCAGCTGACGTATGGGTGGTGGGGCCGGTGACCGTTGACCCGTTGACTCCGCCGTTGGCGAACTCCTGGGTGGCCTTGTTGAGCGTGTAGCCGAAGTCCTTGGCCACCTGCGCGAGGATCGACACCGAGCGGGGTCGTTTGGAGGAGGCGTAAGGGATGTATGCCTCTCCCTGAGTCTCTTTTTCGGCCCACACACGAATGGGTCCGCCGGCCTTGGTGATCTGCGCGACGTGCCGTTCGATGCCGCCGTTGGCGAAGTACTTCGGGTTGAAGCCGTACATGCCGAGGCCGAGGCCGTTGAGGATGGAACCCCGGGCGCTGTTGGATCCGCCCATGCGGTTGGCCATGGACTCGTCGCGGGCAATGTCCACCGTGGTGACCTCGATCACCATGGTGCGGTTGCGGGCCAGCTGGTTGAGCTGGAACTCCACCCAGGACAGGGAGCCCTGGTCCAGTGCGGCGAGGAGCCGTGCCTTCCAGTCCGGATCAGTGACTTCGGCGATCTTCATCAGGGCCTCACGCACACCGGGTTCGGTGCTGTTGTAGGCCCGCAGGACCGCCTGGTACTGATCCTCGGCGAACTTCCGGGCGTTGCTGATCACGTCCTCGATCACCTTGTTTGCCGGCAGGGGGTCGGCGTCGAGGGTGGTCTTGTGCGTGATCCCGTCGTAGTGCTCCTGCATGTAGGCGATGACATCGTCGACCGTGAGCTTCGCCGGGTCCGGCTGCGCGAGCAGCCAGGCGATGAACGTCTGGCCGTCGAACTCCGCACCGGCTTCCTTGGCTGCCTGCACGGCTGCCAGGAACAGGTCCGGGCGTCCGGTGAAGGTGGCCACGAGGGTCCAGTCCGATCCGAAGAACGTGGCGAACTGGGCGTCGAGGTCGGTGAGGCTGAGCCCCATCTCTGAGGCGAACTGGCCGATGCTGCCCTTGCCGTCGTTGATGACCTGGAGGGCCTTCTGGGACGCCTGGGCGGCGTTGTCGCCGTTGGAGATGGCGATGTCGTAGGCCGTCTGGGCCTGGACCTTGACGTTGTCAGCCTGTTCCTGCAGGATCCGGTAGATGTTCCGTGCGGCCTTGGACTGCTCGCTGAGCAGGCCGTTCTCCTTGAAGAGGCTGTCGCGGGACTTGACTACTTCTTCCTTGATGGCCCTGGCGTTTTCCAGGCCGGCCTCGAGCTGGTCCATCTTGAAGAACTCGGTCGCCTGCTGGCTGCTCTTGTTGTTCAGGATGTCCAGGGACCGGTTGATGGCGTCGATCTTGCCGGAGGCGTCGATGGACTTGTCGCCCAGGGTCTGGGTGATCTGGGAGACTTCGGCGGCACGGCTGCTGGTCAGGCCGAGGACGTCGGCGTACTGCTGCTGCTTGACCCGGGCGATCTCCAGCTGGGCGCGCTGGACCTTGATCGACTCGGTCAGGACATCGAGGGACGCGCCCGAAGGCATGTTCTCGATGCTGATGCCGTACTTGTCCATGGCGACCTTGGCGTCCCGGAGAGCCTGGATGTCCGCGTCACTGGGTGCCAGCGTCCGGGTGCCCTGCTGGGACCGGGAGCCCTGGATGCCCTGGGTGGTCTGGAAGTCCTGGATCTTGGTGGGAGAGGGGAGCTGGCCGGTCCTGATGAACTGTTCAAACCCGCCGGTGGCCTGGCCCTTGCGGATGTCCTCAAGGGTGCCCAGGAAGTCGTCGTACTCCTTCTGGCTGCCGGAGATCTTCTTGGCTGCCTCGCCGACGTTGATGCCCAGCTTCTCGAGGGTCTCGTTGCCGGCATCCGCGTTGCGGATCACGCCGCGCCAGAAATTGGCCCAGGCGTCTCCGGCCTCGTCGATGTTGGAGATGCTGTTCGCGATGTTCTGCAGGGTCTCGGGCGTGGCTGCGCCGGTGACCTTGTCGAGGGAATCGCGGAGCCGGTCGACATTGGCCGATGCGGTTGCCGCGTTGCCGCCGATGGTGGCGATCAGTACACCGAGGGTTCCCAGGACCAGGCCCGGGATGCCGCCGATGAGGGCAAGCGACCCGTTGATCCGGCCCACGATGGTGGACACGGACCCGGCCACGGTGCTGAGGTGGCTCGTGATGTGGCCTGCGTTGAACCGCCCCACGGCTGTGTTGGCCGTGGTCACGCCGCGATTGACGAAGGAGCCGAACCGGGTCATTTCCCGGTCGGTTCCGTCAGCCATCCGGACCACCTGGCGCAGTGAGCCGTCAGCCATCCGGGTGAAGTTGCCCGAGGTGCTGGAGACGATGCTGGCGCTGTCCCTGACCAGCGAGGAGGTCATCTTGGTCCAGCGGTCATTGATCGCCGTGGCGAACTGGCCGAACTGGTTGCGCAGCAGGAGGAAGACGCCGAAGGCCACCGTCGCGTCACGCAGCGGACCCGGGAGTCCGTTGAGGACGGTCAGGAAGTTGTTCAGGACCCCGACCAGGAACCCGAGGGGTCCGCGGGCGAAGTTGACCAGATTGTTCGTCAGATTGAGTAGAACCGGTGCAATCTTCTGAAGATTGACGGAAAGCTCACCGGAGAAATCGGCCAGGGCGTTCATCACCGAATTAACAATCGGTGCTAGTCCGCGGAAGACCGAGCCTGTGATGCTGCCCAGATTTCCCAGGAGGTCCCCGAGCCGGTCGAAGGCCGGCTCCATGTCCCGGATCATTGCGGACATGCCGCGGATCGCGTCGAGGGATCCCTGCTGGAAGGTCAGGTTGGAGATGGTTCCGGAGAACCCGGACAGGGTATCGCCGCCGAGCTGGCCCAGGAGGGTCAGCAGCTGGCCGGTCCAGAATGCCGAGTCCTTCAGGGCTCCGAAGAAGTCCTTGAAGCCGTCGGCCAGTTCGTGGGCGCCTTCCTTGGCCCCGGAGAAAATGGAGGCCATCTGGCTTTGCCACGGCTCGCCGCCCATGACACGGGCGATGTGCTCCATGGTCCGGCGGAAGTCGTCCAGGCCGTTGGGGCCGATGAGGCCCGCTGCCCTGGCGATGGCCTTGAGCTGGTCGATGAAGGCGCCGGTCGCAAAGAACATGTCCTTGAGCGCGATGATGCCGTCTTCGATCCAGGCGTTGATGTTGCCGTTCGCATCGTTGAGCTGGATCCAGTCCTTGAAGTTGGTGGAGATGTCCGCCAGCCAGGTGCCGAAGCGGGGCAGGAACTCGGATCCCCGGAGGCCCAGGATGTTGAGGGCATCCCACAGGTTCGTGGCGCCCTTGGCGCCGTTTTCGAACATGAGGGTCAGGTTGTCGAACATGGTGTCGAGCTGGCCGGCTGCGGCGAGGTTCGTAAAGGAATCCAGGATGCCGCCGAAGACGACGCCCAGCTTTTCCGAGGTCTTCACCAGGCCGCGGGTGAACGCCGGCAGGGCGGTCTCGGTGAACCGGAGCATGGAGTCGGAGGCCGTGGACCAGAACTTCTCCGAGATGTTTTCGCGGAGGTCTTTGAAGACCTCACGGATCATGAGGGCGGCCTTCTGGCCGGACGGGGGGAGCCGCTTGAGGGCGGCGTCGATGCCGTGCACGGCTGCGCCGAAGTCCTTGAACACGGAGGCGCCGATGAAGACCGTAGTCGCCAGGGCGGAGAAGGCGGCCGGGGCCAGGGCCGCCAGGCCCACGACCTGGAGCATGCCCTCACCCACGGTGAACAGCGAGGAGGTCATGTAGAAAAGGATGTCGGCGAGGCCGGCGATGGCCGCGCCCCAGGCGCCGATCTTGACGGAGATGGTGTCGAACTTGGTGATGATGTTCTCAAGGCTGCGGCCGGCGGACTGGAGCACGTTGACGCCCGCGAGGGACCGGAGGATGCCTTCGGCGATGGCAACGGACTTGGCGTCCACCACCACATAGAACGGCACACGCCGGGCTCGGGAGGCGAACTGCAGCTGCCGTGCCACGATCTCCAGCCCGGTCGGCTCGACCGGGATCTGGACCTTCCGGTCCTTGACCTCCTCGTGGATCATCTGGTTGAGCTTCTCGATCTCGGCCCGGATGGCCTCCTCGTTGAACTCGATCTCGAGGTTCTTGGCGTTGAGTTCGCTGAGCATCTCCTGAAGGCGCTGGCGTGCCGCCTTCAGGGAATCCTGATCGTCGTAGTCGACCTTGATCTCAATGGGAGTCCGGGCCAGGATCAGCTCGAGCATGGCCCGCTTGGCGTCCAGCTCGTTCTCGTCCAGCTCGACGTCGATGTGCACCGAGCGGATCTTGTCCAGCTCGGCGTCCACCTGGCTCATGGCCGCGGCCAGGGAGGCCCGGTTGTTTAGGTAGGAGATGTGAACCGTGGCCGCGCCGGTCTCCAGCTCCTCCACGATCATGCCGTTGATCTTTTCGAGTTCAGCCCGGATGGCTTCCTCGTTGAACTTGAACTTCAGTTCCTTGGCGCGGATCTCGCCGAGCATGGCGTTGAGCTTGTTGCGGACGCCCTTGAGGGAGTCCTGGTCGTCATAGTCGACCTTCAGCTTCACGGGCGTGCGGGCAAGGGCATTCTCCAGAACGCCGCGGGTCGTCTTCAGGGACTTCTTGTCCGCAGTGACTTCGAACTCGACGGCGTCGATGCTGGCCAGCTCGGAGTTGATCTGGTCCAGCGCCTTCTGGATCGAGGCCCGGTCGTTGGTGTACTTGACGTCGACCGTCGCCACGCCGACGAAGGACTCCGCCATCATCTGGCGGATCCGGGCCTCGGCTTCCCTCAGGCCCTCCTCGTCCGTCGTGAACTCGATCTCCTGCATGATCTTCTCGCGGCGGATGGCCGCGATCTTGGCCAGGACCTCGTTGTAGCCCTTCTCATCCGCGGCGAACTTCATGTCGACGGTGGAGAAGTCGCGCATGTTCTCGAGCTTCTCGATGGCGGCGTCGATGCTGCCCTGGTCATCCAGGTGGACCACGACGGTCTGGTCGTTCAGGTGCTTCAGCGCCTGGTCAAGCGTCTTCTCCGCCGCCCGGATCGAGGCGTGGTCATAGCCGACCTTGAGCTTGAGGGCCTTTTTCTCGATCTCTTTCTTGGCCTTTTCCGCGTCGGCCACGGCCTGGTCCGTATCAAGGTCGACCCTGATCTTGGCCTTGATGTCAGTGTTCTTGAGTTCCTCCCGGAGCTTGTCCTGGAGTTCCTTCTTGAATCCGGTAGCGACCGGCCGGACTTTGATTGCAACGGCACCGACGAGCTTCAAATCAGCTGCCACCTGGCCACCCCATCTTTCGTAATACGTCGAAGTTGTCCTTGGGTTCGTCGGACTTCTTCGGTTTGGAATCGGGCTGCCACGCGGCAGGCCCGATGGTGGGGAAGGTTGGCGGACCCTTCTTGCCCCATTCGCCGCTGACGGCGATGAGTGAGTAGATTGCGTTGATTTCCATCGCCTTCATGCGGCGGTCGATCGTCCACGCGCGGTGGTCCATGACGGCTTCCATGCGTGGGTCTGGCGTGCGCTCGGGCGCGTCCTGGTTGACCGCATCGACGGCCATGACCGCGGCAAAGCGGGACCCCTCGGGGAGGTTGCGAAGCATGGCGAGAATGATCCGGATAGAGGAAAAGACCTCGCCGGCAATAAAGCCGACGAGGTCAAAGTTCCAATACTCCCGAAGGTCCAGGAGGACCTCCTCGCCGTACTCCTCGATTAGCTCTCCGAGGGCGAGGCTTCCCCCAGTTCGGTCTTCTCGGAGTAGGCGCGGAAGACGAAGAGCCAGATTCCCAGGTCCTCCTTGCCGGCCCATTCCTCCAGTGCGGCAAAGTCCCCCTTGCTGCGTTCCGCTGCCTTCAGGGCATCGCCAAGGACGCTGATCATCAGCTCCGGCTGGTCGACTCCCGACTCCTCGTCCAGCGCGTCCAGGCGGGTCTTGATGTCGAATGCGCCGGCCACTGCCTTGCGCTTCTCCTTCGACAGCCGGAAGATCGGCTTGAAGCCGAGGACCTTCCCGTCCTCCATCTCGATTTCGAAATCGGGGTACTTCTCTTCTGCGCCTTTGCGCAGGTCATCCAGCTTCAGTGCGGACATAGCTGACTCCTAAGTAGTGGGGTGTGTTTGCGGACTGGTGGTAAAGAACCTGTAGGGCCGGAGTCCGCACCCGGCCCTACAGGGGTCTTGGGGCTACGGGGCCGCGACGGTTACTGTCGGGTCCGTGGTGTAGCCGGTGCCGCCGGCGGTCACGTTGATAGCCGTGACCACGCCGCCGGTGACAACTGCCGTGGCAGCCGCGCCGGTGCCGCCGCCACCGGTGAAGGTGACCGCGGGAGCGGTGGTGTAGCCGGAACCGCCGGAGACCACGGTCACTGCGGAGACAGCGTTGGCGGTGCGGGTAGCGGTTGCGGTAGCGGTGGAGAGGATGACTGCCGGGGGCAGCCAGACGATTGCGTAATCGTTGGCGCCGTTCTGCAGCGGGGTGACCTTGACCGAGAGCTGGGCGAGGTTTTCCGTGTCGGAGATCGACAGGTCATCGTTGCGGATGATGGAGGCCTTGGGGGCGTAGACGCCCGCCGTGGTCTGGCCGTCGTAGAAGACGAC
>Ga0307408_100000757_pt1 | contig 25993 bp, 7 predicted proteins | sample 322Cmetagenome_FD_202116 | JGI IMG/M metagenome (GOLD analysis project Ga0307408, IMG submission 202116) | Maize rhizosphere microbial communities from greenhouse at UC Davis, California, United States - 322HYB-C-3 | ecosystem: Host-associated > Plants > Roots > Rhizosphere > Soil | place: USA...
GTTCTTGTCGGCGAAGCTGGCGCTGATGGTGCCGACCGACACCACGTCATTCGACAGCACGCCGGAGAGCGCGCCGCCGCTGACCGATGCCGACGTCGTGCCGTCATAGGTGCGGCTGGCCGCCAGCAGGCCGGACACCGTGACCGGGGCGGCCGTGATGTCGGCCGTCAGGCCGGTTGGCAGGGTCAGCGCATAATTGCCGCTGTCGGCGCCGGACAGACCGATGCCGGACACCGTGATGGCTTTCGCCGTGCCCACGTTCTTGTTGGCAAAAGCGGCGCTGACCGCCCCCATCGCGACATCGTCGGTACTCAATACGCCGGACAGCGCGCCACCGGTGGTGCCGGCCGCCGTCCCGGCGTCATAGGTGCGCGAGACGCCCGTCAATCCGGTTACCGTCAACGGCGCCGCCGTGATATCGGCGCTCAATCCGGTCGGCAAGGTCACCGTGTAGTTGCCCGCGTCGGCGCCGCTCAGGGTGATGCCGCCAACGGTCACGCTTTTGCCGGTGCCGACGGTCTTGTCGGCAAAGCTGGCCGTCACCGTGCCGGTGCCGACGGTGTCGCCGCTATAAACACCGGACAGCGTGCCGCCGCTGGTGGTGGCGCCGGTGCCGGCGTTGTATGTGCGCGAGAGCGCCGTCATGCCTGTCACGCTCAAAGGCGCGGCCGTGATATCGGCGGAGAGGCCCGATGGCGCGCTCACCGTGTAATTGCCGGCATCGGCGCCGGTCAGGCCGACGCTGGACACGGTGATCGTCTTGCCCGCGCCCACATTCTTGTTGGCAAAGCTGGCGGTCACGGTATCGATCGATACCGTATCCGTGCCGAGGAGACCGGACAGCGCCCCGCCACTGGTGCCGGCCGACGTGCCGCTGTTGTAGACGCGGCTCACGCCCGTCATGCCGGTCACCGTCAGCGGCGCGGCGGTGATGTTCGCGCTCAAGCCGCTCGGCAGGGTCAGCGCGTAGTTGCCGGCGTCCGTGCCCGACAGGGCAATGCCGCTGACCGTCACGGACTTGCCGGTGCCGACATGCTTGTCGGCGAACGCCGCCGTCACGGAGCCCAATGCCACATCATCGGCATCCAAAATGCCGGACAAGGCGCCACCGGTGGTGGTGGCCGAGGTGCCGGCATTGTAGACGCGCGAGTCGGCCGTCATGCCGCTCATGGTCAGCGCCGCCGCCGTGATATCGGCCGTCAGCCCGGTCGGCGCGGTCACCGAATAATTGCCGGCATCGGCGCCGGACAGGCCGATATTGCTGACGGTCACGCTCTTGCCGGTGCCGACAGTCTTATCGGCAAAACTGGCGGTCACCGAGCCCAGGGTCACGCTATCGCCGCTGAAGATGCCAGCCAGGGTGCCGCCCGTGATGGACGCGGAGGTGCCGGCATTGTAGGTGCGGGACACGCCCGTCATGCCGGACACCGTCAGCGGCGCCGCCGTGATATCCGCGCTCAGGGCGCCCGGCAGGGTCACGGCATAATTGGCGATGGCGGCGCCGGTCAGCGCCACATTGCTGACAGTGACGGTTTTACCCGTATCGACATGTTTGTCCGCGAAGCTGGCCGTGATGGTCCCCAGCGACACGTCTTCCGAGCCCAGCACACCGGTCAGGAAACCGCCCGTGGTGCTGGCGGCCGTGGTCTGGTTATAAGCGCGGCTGACGGCGATCAAGCCCGATACCGTCAGCGGCGCCGCGGTGATTTCGCCCGTCACGCCGGTCGGCAGGGTCACCGAATAATTGCCGGCGTCCGTACCGGTCAGGGTGACGCTGCTGACCGTGACGGATTTCGACGCGCCGACATTCTTGTCGGCATAGTTGGCCATGACGGTGCCGATCGCCACGCTGTCCGAACCCAGGATGCCGGACAAGGCGCCGCCCGTGGTGGTGGCGCTGGTGTCCATGTCATAGGAGCGTGACACGCCCGCCAGGCCCGTCACGCTCAAAGGCGCCGCCGTGATATCGGCCGTCAGTCCGTTCGGCGCGGTCACCGTGTAATTGCCGGCATCGGCGCCGGACAGCCCGACCGTGCCCACCGTGATGGCCTTGCCGGTGCCGACATTCTTGTCGGCGAAGCTGCCGGTGGTGGTGCCCAGGGTGACCGTATCGCCGCTGATGACGCCGGCCAGGGTGCCGCCGGTGGTGGCGGCGGCCGTGCCGGCATTGTAGGTGCGCGACACACCGGTCATACCGGTCACCGTCAGTGGCGCCGCCGTGATGGCGCCGGTGGCGCCGGAGGTATTGAGCGTGTAATTGTTGGCATCGGCGCCAAACAGGTTGGGCTCGACGATATTGAGGGTTTTGCCGGTGCCGACATCCTTGTCGTTGAACGAAACCGACGCCACCAGGCTCAGCGAATCGCCATCGACCATGTTGACGAAACTGATATTGGCGCTCGACACCGACGTCAGGCGGTCATAGGTCTTGGTGGCGGTCGGCGTCACCGTGCGCTGGAGGATCGACAGTGTCGAACCCGAACCGGCGTAGCTGATGTCGTACTTGGTCGAATACAGGCCGGTCAGGTCGTAAGGGGTCGCGCTGTAATTGACGGCCGTGCCCCAGCCGAGCGCGCCGCCGAGCGAGGTTTCCGTATCGGTGCCGGTAAAGCCGGCATAGGTGACCGAACCGCCCAATGCGAACGCCGGCGTGGTGCCGTCATAGACATGGGTCTGCGTCCCGGACACGGTGACCGTCAGGTCGGTCAGCAGGGATTTCAGCAGCGGCGTGGTGTAGCCATCGTAGTTGCGCCAGTTGGATTCGAAGTCGAAACCCGTGAAATTCGACGACTGCATCATTTGCGCACTCGTCAGGGGAGTGGCGAAATCGTCCGAGGCGCCAGCCGTGGTGCTGTCGTAATACGCGTTGACGGCCTGGTCGCCCGGGGACTGGCAATCGCAGCCGGCATAGCTGGCAAAGCCCGCCACACTGGTCCATCCGCTCGCGGAAATCGTCCCGGTGCTGTAGGCGCGGCTGACGGTGCCGCCATCGTTGAGGCCGATAAAGCCGCCGATATATTGTTTGGTGACCACCGTGCCGCTGTAACCCGTCACGTTGCCGGTGGCATAGGCGTCGTAGATGTCCGCCAGGTTCTCGCCCACCAGGCCGCCGCCATAGGCGCCGGCCGAGACATTGCCGGTGGCATACACATACTGCAAGGTGCCATACGCGTGGCTGCCGACCAGCCCGCCCACATAGCTCTTGGTGCCCGACACCGCGCCGGTGGCATACGAGGTATCGATGCTGCCGGTGTTGTCGCCCACCAGGCCGCCGACATGGTTGACGCCAGTGACCGTGCCGGTGGCATACACTTCCGACAGCAGACCGCCATCATTGAACCCGACCAGCCCGCCGGCCACGGCGTTGTTGGACGCGGTCACGTTGCCGGTGGCATACACACCAGAAATATTCACGTTATTGGTGCCGATCAGGCCACCGGCCGCGCCATCCAGCGCGCCATTGGCCGACACCGCGCCGCTCGCGTAGGAAGCGGTGATGTTTTCCCAGTTCAGGCCCACCAGGCCGCCCGCGTACGCATATTGCCCGATCGCATAGACCGGGCCGCTGGCGTGCGAATTGGAAATCTCATTGCTGTTATAGCCCACCAGGCCGCCGGCATAGACATTGCCGTCGTCGCTGTCACCGGTGACGGTGCCGCTGGACGACGAATTGGCGATGGTGCCCCAGCTATAACCAACCAGCCCGCCGACCTTGACGGTGGCTTCCGAGCCGGTCGCTTCCCCGGTGACATTGACGCTGCTGGTGATATTGCTGATCGTGACACCCGAGCCGGTCGCGCCAGCCAGCCCGCCGGTATAGGTGCCGCCGGTGACATCGCCGGTCAGGGTCAGGTTATGGATATTCGCCAAGCCGCTCAGCTCGCCGAACAGGCCCGTCGCGCTATAGCCGGGACGGTTGATGTACAGGCCGCTGATGGTCTTGCCATTGCCGTCAAAATCACCCTGGTACGGATAATCGCTGTTGCCGATCGGCTGGAAACCGCTGCTCCACGATGCCGTGGCGCTGGCGTCGATATTGTTGTTCAGCTTGTAGTGCAAGGTCGACTCGAGCAGCGTGCCGATCCCCTGCAGGCCATACACATCGGTGATCAGGTAGGGTGTCTCCACATCGCCGGTGCCGCCCTGGGCGCGCAGGAAGGTGCCGCCACTGATGGTGAACGCGCCGGCGGACAAGGCCGGCAGCGAGGCGCTGTTTTGCGACCAGGCGCCGCCTTCCAGGGTCAGCTCACCGCCCACCGCCAGGTTGCCGGTCACCGCGATGGTGCTGGGGGAATACAGGTTCAGGCTGCCGTCCAGCGACAGGTCTTCGTTCAGCGTGATGCCGCTGCTGGTGGCGTCGTAGCCGACATACAGGTTCAGGGCATTCGCGGTCAGGTTGCTTTCCAGGTCGGTGGCGGCCACCACCAGCGTGTCGGACGCTTCGGTGCCGGTCCCGATGATGATGTTATTTTCCGTGTTCAGCGTGACGCTGTCGGCGGTAACCGTACCGGCCAGGGTCAGGTTGCCGGCCGTCAGGCTAAGGTCGCCGGATACTGTGGTGGACGAGCCGCTGCCAAAGGTGATGCGCCTGTCGCCGGCCGCCGTGGTGGCCAGCACAAGGTCACCATCGACTTTCAGCGTGCCGTTCAGCGCAATATGGTCGTCCGCGTTCAACGTCAAGGTGGACGGCTGCGCATTGCCGGTGGTGTAATCGATCGAACCGGACACGGTGACCGTGCCGCCGGAACCGGACGTCGTGACCGCCAGTTCCCCCGTGGTGCGCAGGTTCGGCACCGTCGCGGACGTCAGCGACAGCGAGGTGGCCGTGGCGCTGGTGGCGCCGATTTCCACCGGCCGTCCGCTCGACAACGCCTGGATAGTCAACAGGCCGCTGCCGGCATCGACCACCCCGCCCGCCGTCAGCGTGTCGGTGGAAATACTGATCATGCCGCCATTGCTGCTGACCGTCGCCCCGGCATCGATGTCAACCGAATAGCCGCTGTCCTGCGTCAACGCGATATCGCCACCGCTGGTGGCGATACTGCCGGCACCGCTGACGATGATGCCCTGCAAGCTCTCGACGGTGACTCCACCGCGCGCGGTGGAGACCGGGCCGGCAATGGTCATGATGCCGTCGCTCATCAGCGTCACCTCGCCACTGTCCGAAACGCTGGTGGTGCTGGAGGTGGCGTTGGTGACCGAGGTCTGGAAGTTGGCGGTAAAGGCGTCGATGGTCTTGTAGGCCGACATCGACAGCGTTGCAATCTCGTTTTGCGAGCCCATCAGCGAAATGCCGCCGGCGGAGCTGGTGGCCGTGACGCTCGGCACCTTGATGTAGTTGGCGCTGTTTTGCGTGATGTCGCCGGTGGCTGACAAGACCAGCGCGGCGCTGGCATGGCTGCCCGTCAGGTCGGCATTGATGGCCAGGGCGCCGCCGCTGGCGGTCAAGGTCAGCTGCGATGCGCCGGTCCATGACACCGGCGCCGACACCGTCAGGTTACCGGTGCCGGTGCCCGCCGCATTCACGGTCGACAGTTCCACGCTGGTGCCGGCATTGAGCTGGCTGGTCAGCGTGCTGGCCAGGATGCTGCTGCTGGTAAACGCGCCGGACTCCGCAAAGACGCTGCCGGACAACTGGACGCTGCCGCTGGCCGCGCTGGCGACAATGTCGATATTGGTCGGGTCCAGCAACAGCTTGCCGCCCTTGCCCCCGGGGGCGGCGGCATCGGCCTTGCCCTGCATGTCAAGGTAGCCGCCCGACGTTTCAATCAAGCCGCCATCGCCCTGCCGCGCACCACCGCGTGCGGACAGGCTGCCATAGACCCGCGTGGCGTTATCGCCCCACGCGATGATGCGGCCGCCATCGCCGCTGTCGTGCGCATCGGCGCGCACGGCAGCCTGGGCGCCGATATGGGTTTGCTGCGCATTCGGTACCGACGCATCCTTGCCGCGTTCACCGCCGCCAATCAAGACCTGGCCACCGCCCGTCGCTCCGCTGGCATCGACTTGCGCATCGTCCGTCAGGCCGACCCGCTGGCCCAGCAACCGGATGTCGCCGCCCTGCCCCGCGCTGTTGACCGCGCTGGTGGACGAGCCTTTTTCCAGCAAGGTGGTGCCGGACGCCTTCAACACGATCTTGCCGTTTTCGCCGCGCACGGCGCTGTCGGCGCTGACCTTGCCGCGCTGCTTGACCAACGCGCCAAAAATGCCGACCCGCCCGCCCGAGGCCAGCACCTGGCCCAGGTTCAGCGCCTGGCCGTCCGGCGCCGACACCACCACGTGCACTTGAGGATCGCTTGAGTCGACCAATTGCACCGTATGGCCCGCCGCCAGCACCACCTCGCCCTGCGGCGACGTGATCACGCCACTGTTTTCCACGCCGGCACCGACCAGGAATACCTTGCCGCCATTCGGCGTGACGATCGCGCCTTCGTTCGCGACGTTGCCCGTGCCCGCGCCGACACCGGTGAAGCGGTGACGCCCGGTCAGGAAGTCGTTGTCGGACAGCGCCAGCGAGGACGCCACCAGCCCCTGCACATCGACCCGCGCGTCGCGGCCGAACAGGACGCCGTTCGGATTGATCAGATACACGTGGCCGTTCGACTGCAGCGCGCCGAGGATGCGGCTGGGGTCTTGTCCGGTGATGCGGTTCAGGACCCGGCTGTCCGCGTTTTGCTGGATGAAGCGCGTGACTTCATCCGGTGCGATGGAAAAGCTTTGCCAGTTGATGATGGCGTTCGGTGTATTCGTGATGGAAAACACCTTGCCATTGTGCTGGAATGCCGCCTGGCCCGCGATGACCTGCGGCGCCAGGGGATTGGCGTACGCCGCCCCATAACAGGCGGCAATCATAACAGCCAGCGCTTTGCGCTTGAGGTACAGTGGACGCCCGGGGGAGTTCATGATAAAAGCCCTGCCTAATAAGCGAGGCCCAATCGCACGTGCAAGCGGTTGGCGCCATTGCGGCCCGTTGCCCCGGCCTGTATCACGTGGCCGTAGTCGAGCTGCAGGTTGAAGGAACTGCCCATCAGCACGCGCAAGCCAAGGCCGGTGCTGCCGATGGTCGTGCTGGTCAATTCGCCTGCCAGTGCGTGGTTGCGCTTGACGTAGGCCATGTCATAGAAGCCCAACACGCGGCACTGCCAGCGGTCCGAATTGCAGAAGTCCGGCGTATACGCTTCCAGGTTCGCACCCAGTCCGCTGTCGTTGGAAATTTCGCGTTCGGCGAAACCACGCACCGAACCGGCGCCGCCGCCGCCGAACTGTTCGCCGGGGATCAGCGCGTCCGATGTCAACTGGGCATTGACGATGGCGCGCAATTGCCAGTCGCCGGCGAGCGCGCGGCCGGCACTGCCCGACAGGCGCAGCGCCGTATAGCGCGCCTTGGCGCCGGTGCGGGCGCGGGTGAAGTCGTCCGAGCCGCCCTTGTCGCCGTCCGGGATGTTGTGCACCAGGGTCACGGAGCCGCCCAGGTCGGTGCCATCCTTGGCCCAGTTGGCCACATAGTTGACCGACAGCGGATGCACGGTCACGTCGTTGCCCAGCTGGGTGCCGAGGAACATCACGTTATTCTTGAAGGCCTTGAAATCGAGGCCGTAGATCAGGCGTGATTCCAGGTCGCCCCGCTTGGCCATGTTGTGGGTGTAGCGCGCGCCGTAGACGGCGCCCTTGCCGCTCACCGCCAGGCTCAGCACGCCGGCCGTCACCACCCCCGAATCCACGTTCGAGTAGCTGGCAAACAAGTCGATCGCGTCGCCCAGGCTGTACAGCGGAATGTGGTAGCCCAGGCCATAGACCTTGACCTGGCCCGGCTTTTCCGCCGTGGTGGTGTATTGCAGGCTGGCCACGTGGTCCAGGCCCCACAGGTTGGCATGCTGCAGCACCACGCCGACGTGGGTCTTGCCAGTGGAGTCGGTGCCGGTATTGTCCACGTTGAGCATGGCTTTCCACGGATTTTCATCCGTCACGTCCAGCGCCGCATTGACTTCGCCATCCTCGTCGCTGCTTTGCAGCTTCAGGGCGATCTTGCGCGCCGGGCTGTCATTGGCCAGTCTCAGGCCCGCCGACACCTTCTTCAAGTCCGGCGTTTTACCTTCCTGCAGGTGCGGCAGCGCGCGGCGCACATTGGCTTCGTCGAAGTGCTGGTTGCCGCTGACCTTGATGCGGCCGATCTTGGTTTCCACCACTTTGAACTGCACCACGCCTTTATCGAGTTCCTGTTCCGGCAACTCGACCGTGACGATGTTGTAGCCGCGCGCATGGAACGCCGCTTCCAGGGCTTCCAGGGCACGCTGCACGTCGCCAAAGTCGCGCCGCTGGCCCGCAAATGGCGCCAGCACGCGCTCGACTTCCGCCTGCGGCAACAGGGTATTGCCAGTGACGGTAAAGCGCGTGATTTCAAACCGGACCACGCCGTCGTCCGGTTCTGCGGCCCAGGCGGTGCTGACGGCGGCGGCCAGGAGGGAACCTGCAAATAAGCGCGCTAGTTGTCGTTTCATGTATCGGCTCGTGGGTTGTTCTTGTGCTGTATGGAATTATTACTCAGGACCGGCCCGTTGCGCCCGGCATTCGGAAATTTTGCAACTGTATGAGACAACTCCCGTTGCGGACCGCGATGGATACAGCGCAACGAGATGCTATCACAGAAACAATAGTTACTTCACAGGCAAGCCGCTGGCGCCAAACGCCGGCGGCAAGTCGAACTGCATGCCCGGATTGGCGCTCATCTTCACCGGCTTGGTCTTGTCGTCCTTGATATAGCCATACTGGCCCGGATCGTACTGGAAGAAGCCGGCCTGGTTGGTCAGGGAAATGCCACCGTCGCTGACATACACGTGCAAGCCCGGGTCGAGCTGGCTGGCGCTGGCGCCATCGGCGCTGCCGGTCAGGTATTCAAGGAAAAACGTGGTGCCACGGATACCGATGGTGGCGCTGGGCGTCTGCAAGCTGAACTTTTCCCGGTTGCGCTTGCCCAGCAAGCCGGTCACCGTGCGCAGGCCGCCGCGCACCAGCCGCAGGCCCGCGCTGTCATCGGCCGGCTTGCCATGCTCGAACCGGAAATGCTCGATGGCCAGCGTGGTGACCGGTTTCAGGACGGCTTCGGTGTCATCGATGAATTTCACCATCGCATAGCTGTCCTTGCCAGTCGTCAGCGTTTCACCGCTGGCGACTTCGGACTTCAACGCCAGTTGCCGCAGCGCGCCACCGGGACCGCTGGCGCTCATGGCGCCGCTGAGCTGGGTGACCGTGCCGGCCACATTGGCGGCCGGCGCAGGCGTGGAAATCGCCATGGCCGCCATGGCCATGCCGGCCAACCACTCAGTTGCAATACATTTTCTTGACGGGTTCATCTTTCTTGGGTGCGCTGTCCTGTGGTGCAACGCCATCCTTTTTCTCCTCTTTTTTGGAATCGCTGTCCGACTTGCTGTCGGACGATGAACTCGACGATGAACTCGACGATGAACTCGAAGACGAACTGGACGAGGCCCCGCCGCCACTGCCGGCGGCGGTGGCGGTGTTGGCGGGCGTGTTGTCCACCGCGTTACTGGCGGCCGTATTAATCAGGTTCACGGCCGTGTTGATGGCTTCGCGGACGGGTTCCGCTTCCTTGGTTTGCTGCGCTTTCGCTGCCGCTTCCGCTGCCGCTTTGGCGGCGGCTTCCGCCGCGGCTTTCTTGGCCGCCGCTTCGGCCGCTGCTTTGGCTGCCGCTTCCGCCGCGGCTTTCTTGGCAGCGGCTTCCGCCGCGGCCTTGGCCGCCGCTTCCTGTGCCGCCTTGGCGGCGGCTTCCGCCGCGGCTTTGGCGGCAGCTTCTTCCGCCGCCTTGGCGGCGGCCTGGGCAGCCGCTTCCTCCGCGGCCTTGGCCGCGGCTTCCGCCGCCGCTTTCGCCGCCGCTTCTTCCGCCGCCCTGGCGGCCGCTTCCGCCGCTGCCTTGGCGGCCGCTTCCGCCGCCGCTTTCGCTGCCGCTTCTTCCGCCGCCTTGGCGGCCGCTTCCGCCGCAGCCTTGGCGGCGGCCTCTTCCGCTGCCTTCTTCGCCGCCGCTTCCGCCGCTGCCTTGGCGGCCGCTTCTTCCGCCGCCTTCTTCGCGGCCGCTTCCGCCGCGGCCTTGGCGGCCGCCTCTTCCGCTGCCTTTTTCGCGGCCGCTTCCGCCGCGGCCTTGGCGGCCGCCTCTTCCGCCGCTTTCTTTGCGGCCGCTTCCGCTGCCGCCTTGGCGGCCGCCTCTTCCGCGGCTTGCTTCGCGGCCGCTTCCGCCGCGGCCTTGGCGGCGGCTTCGTCCGCGGCGGCCTTGGCGGCGGCGACGGCTGCCGCGTCATTGATGGTCGGCGTCGTGCCGCTGGCGAAGATGGAGTTGGCCGCCGTCACCGAACCGGTGACCGTGGTCATGCTGACACCGCCCGGGCTGTTGATCGACGCGCCGCTGGTGGCCACGATATTGCCGGTGTTGGCCACCATCGAGACCGACCCCGAGGTACTGGAGACTGCGCCATCGAGGTCGATGCCGGTCCCCGCGCCGAGCGAAATGTTATGCACGGCGGACAGCGACGATCCGCCCGACAGGGAAATCGTGGTGCTGGCATCGAGACTGATGCTGTCGGCCTGGATCGTCGACGAGACATTGATCGGGCTGTGGGCCGTCAGGTTGACGGCGCCGGTCGGCGCGCTCAGTGTGCCGCTGACATGGATGCCGCCGGAACCGGTATTGTCGACCATGATGCCGCCATTCGTGCTGGTCACGGGGCCCAGCGCCAGTACATTGCCGCCGGTGGTGTTGACCAGCGAAATGCCGCCGGAACTGCTGTTGGTGCCGCTGTAGGCCTTGACCTGGTTGCCGCTGTGGGTCAAGGTGACGCCGGTTTGCGAATTGGTGGACAGCGCATTGGTCACCAGCGCGCCACTCTGGGAAATACCGCCGCCTTCCGTCACATCGAGCGTGATGCTGGTGTGCGCGGTGGTCGCCTGCATCACCAGGTTGCCGGTGTTTTGCTGGATCGACAGCGTACCGGGGATCGCGAAGGTGCCGCCGCTCTGCGACCAGTTATTGGTCGCCGTCAGGGAACCCAGTCCGCTGACCGTGCCGCCGCCCTGCGCAAAGCTGCTGAAGGTGACGCCGCCGGAACCGGCCAGCGCACCGCCCAGCTGCACGTAATTGGTGCCGCTCAGCGTCCCGACCACGTTGACGCTGCCGCTATTGAGGTCCAGCGCGGCAATGTTCGAGGCATGGCCGGCGCTGGTGCCCAGGGTCAGGGCGCCGCCGCCAATCACGACTTTCTGCCCGCCGGACGCGGTCAGGGTTTCCAGCGTGACCGAACCGCTGGACAGGATCACATCGCCGCTGGCCAGCGGCAGCACGGCAGCGGCCACGTTGGCGCCATCCGGCGCAATGCCGCCGGCCCAGTTGTTGCCGTTGGTCCAGAGCAGATCGGCGGCGCCGGTCCACGTCGACAGCGGCCGCTGCGTGATGTCGGCCGTCACGCCATTCGGCTGCGTCAGGGTGTAGTTGGCCGCATCGGTGCCCGCCAGGGCTATCGTGCTCAGGGTCACAGGCTTGGCCGTGCCGACGTTCTTGTCCGCGTAGGTCGCCGTGAAGGTGCCGGCCGTGACCACGTCACTGCCGATCACGCCTGTCAGCGTGCCGCCCGTGGTGGTGGCCGTCGTGGTGTTGTCATATTGTTTCGCGACGCCGGTGATGCCGGGCATGGTCAGCGTGGCCGGTGTGATGGCGCCCGTTACGCCGGTCGGTATCGTCACCGTGTAATTGGTGGCGTCCGCGCCCGTCAGGTTGACGGCAGAGACCGTCACCGGCTTGAGGGCGCCAACGTCCTTGCTGGCAAACGACGCCGAGACCGCACCGATCGCCACCACATCGCTGCCGAACACACCCGACAGGCTGCCGCCACTGGTGTTGGCGCTGGTGCCGCCGTCATACACGCGGCTCAGGCCGGCGATGCCGGAGACCGTCAGCGGCGCCGCCGTGATGTTGGCCGTCAGGCCGGTCGGCAGGGTCATCGTATAGTTACCCGCATCGGTGCCGGTCAGCAGCACTTGCGACACCGTGACGGGTTTGCCGGTGCCGACGTTTTTATCGGCAAAGTCCGCCGTCACGGCCCCCATGCCGACCAATTCGCCTTCGATGACGCCCAGCAGCGAGCCGCCCGTGGTTGCGACACTGGTCCCGCCGTTATACGCGCGGCTGGTGGCGGCCAGGCCCGACACCGTGACGCCGGCCGCGGTCACGTCCGCCGTCACGCCGGTGGGAATGGCCAGCGTATAGTTGGCGGCGTCGGTGCCGACGATGGTCAGCGCGCCGTTCGGTATCGTGATGGGTTTGGCGATGCCGACATGTTTATCCGCGAAGTTGCCGGTGCCCAGCGACGAATTAAGCGTCACGCTATCGCCGCCGATCACACCGGCCAGCAATGGCGCACCGGCCAGGTTGACGCTGGTGCCGCCGTCATAGGTGCGCGACGTGCCGGTGATGCCGGTAACCGTCAGGCCGGCGGCCGTGATGGCGGCGGTCAGTCCGGTCGGTGGCATGACCGAATAATTGCCGGCGTCGGGTCCGGTGAGCGCGATGGATGACACCGTCACGGGCTTGCCGGTCCCCACATTCTTGTCCGCAAAGGCGGCGGTGGCGGCGCCCATCACCACATTTTCGCCGGACAGGATACCGGCCAGCATGCCGCTCGTGGTGCTGGCGACGGTGGTGGCGTCATACACGCGGCTGTTGGCCGTCATGCCGCTGACCGTCAGGATGGCCGGCGTGATATTGGCCGTCAGGCCGGTCGGCAGGGTCACGCTGTAGTTGCCCGCGTCCGCGCCGCTGGTGGCGATGTTGGACACCGTCACGGTCCTGCCGGTGCCGACATCCTTGCTGTCGAAGTCCGCCGTCACGCCGCCCAGCGTCACCACATCGCTGGCCAGGATGCCGACCAGCGAACCGCCGCTGGTCGATGCCGCCGTGGTCTGGTTGTATGGGCGGTTGACGGCGCTCAGTCCGGACACCGTCAGCGGTGCCTTGCTGATATCGGCCGTCAGGCCTGTCAGCGCCGACACCGTGTAGTTGCCCGCATCGGCGCCCAGCAGGGTGATCACGTTGCCAGGCGCGCTCACGGCCTTGCCGGTGCCAACCGCCTTGTCGGCAAACGCGCCGTTGCCCAGGGTCGGGCTGGCGCTGACGTCGTCGGTCACGCTGGCCACCGTGAAGATGCCGGACAGTAGCGGCGTGCCGGTCAGGGTGGCAACCGTGCCGGCGTCGTAGGTGCGGTTGCTGGCCGTGACGCCGCTCACCGTCAGGGGCGCGGCGGACACATTCGCGGCCAGTCCGGTGGGCGCCGTCACGGTGTAATTGGCGGCATCGGCGCCGGTCAGATTGAACGCGGTCCCCGGCAGCGTGATGGCTTTGCCGGTGCCGACATGTTTGTCGGCAAAGGTGCCGTTGCCGTAGCTGGCAACGCTGACCACATCCGAACCCTGCACCCCGCTGAGCGATGCGGTGCCGGTGATGCCGGCGCTGGTGGTGGCGTTATAGATGCGCGACACGCCGGACAGGCCGCTGACCATCAGCGCCGCGGGCGTAATGTCGGCCGTGATGCCGGTCGGCGGCGTCATGGTGTAGTTACCCGCATCGGCGCCGGTCAGGGCGAAGGCGGGACTGCCGATCGTGATGACTTTGCCGGTGCCCACTGTCTTGTTGGCGAAGGTGGTGAATCCGGGGGTATACGTGAAGCCTACCGTATCGCCGCCGACGGCGCAGCACAATGCTCCGGAACCCGTGTTGAGCGTGGCATTGATGGTGCCGTCGTAGGTCCGGTTCACGCCCGAGATGCCGCTGATCGTGAGCGCCGCCGCCGTGATCGTGCCGGTGCCGGAGACGCTCGCCAGTGTGTAATCCGGCGCGGCGGAACCGGTCAGCGACAGGCCGGAGAAATCGAGCGCCTTGCCGGTGCCGACCGACTTGGTCTGGTATGTCACGGTGCCGGTCGCCGCCACATTGCCGCTGTCGCCCGCCAGCACGTTGCCGAGCACCGCCGAGTACGACAGGGTCAGCAAGCCGTCATACACCTTGCTGCCGGAGACCGTCGCCGTCACCGGGCGCTGGGCAATCGTCAGCGTCGAGGAATCGCCGGTATAGCTGATGCTGTACTTGGTCGACGACAGGCCGCCGGGCGTGTAGGAGCCGGCGTGCAGCGCGCCGCTGGTGCCCCAGATCAGCGTGCCGCCCAGGCTGGACGACGTATCGCCGCCGGTAAAGCCGCTGTAGGACGCGCTGGCGTTGAACGATTGCGCCGCGCCGTCATAAGTCTTGCTGGTGGTGCCGCCGGTCAGCGTGATCGTCAGCGGCACCAGGAAGTCGCGCAACAAGGGATTGGTGGCGCCGTCATACACTTGCCAGATGTTGCTGAAGTCGAAGCCGGTGAAACTGGCCTGCTGCCGCATCTGCGCCGAGGTCAATCCGGTGGCGACGCTGTCCGTCACGCCGCTGCCGGCGGTGGTGGTATTCCAGAAGTTACTCACGGCCGTGGCCGACGAATTCAATCCAATCCCGCCATGCACATCGCTGAAGCCGCTGGCGCTGAGGGCGCTGGTGGTATAGGTCCTGGAAATGGCGCCGCCATTCGAATACCCGGCAATGCCGCCCAGTTGCGCATGGGTGACGGCGCCGCCGGTGGTGCCGGTCACGTTGCCGGTGGCATAGGAATCCGACACGCTGCCGGCGTTGTAGCCGACGATCCCGCCCACGCTGCGGCCACCGCTGACGTTACCGGTGGCATACGATTTCATGATACTGCCGGAGTTGTAGCCCGCCAGGCCGCCGACCGCTTCCACCGTGCTGGACACGGCGCCGGTGGCGAACGACCTGGTGATGACGCCGCCGTTATAGCCGACCAGCCCACCGGCCTTGGCCAGGCCGGAACTGCCCGCGCCCGACACCGAGCCGCTGCTGGAGGAACCGGCGACGGTCGCGCCGCTGTTCGACATGCCGACCAGTCCGCCCACGGCAAACGTGCCGGATACCGCGGCATTGCTTTTGACATCGGACACCAGGCCGCTGCCGCTGGTAATCTGCCCCACCACGGCGCCCGTCATTTGCTGTCCGGTGATGGAGCCACCCGACAGGGCCAGGTTTTTCACGGTGCCGGCGCCCAGATAGCCAAACAGCCCGACGCCATCGATGCTGCCACGGTTGATGGTCAGGCCGGATATGGTCTTGTTGTTGCCGTCGAAGATACCGGCATAGGCCAGCGTACTGGTGCCGATCGGCGCAAAGCCGGCGCCGCCGTCCCAGGTCGAAGTGGAGGACGCGTCGATGTCATTGGCCAGGATGAAATGGTGGCTGCTGCTGGCCGTTCCCACACCCTGCAAGCCATACAGGTCGGTGATCTGGTAGGGCGTGGTGCTGCTGCCGTCGCCACCGGTGGCGCGGGTGAACGCGGTTTGCGTGAGTTTCAGTTTCGCCACGCTGAGCGACGGCAGGCTGGCGCTGACCTGGGTCCATTTGCCGTTTTCCAGCGCCAGCTGGTTGCTGACGCTGATCGCGTTATTGCCGGTGATGTACTGGTCCTTCGCATTCAGGAACAAACTGCCGGTCCAGGAAAACGGCTGGCTGAACGTGATATCGCCGGTGGTGTTGGCATTGTCGACCTGCAGCAGCAGGCTGCTGGTGTTGAAGCGCGGCAGCATGGCGCTCGGGATATTGAGCACGCCGGCCGCTTCATTGACCGCGCCCAGGTCGATGGAATTCATCGACACCAGCCCGATCGTGGGCGCCGTGATGTTCTGGTTCGCGTTCAGGTAACCGGTGGACATCACCACGCTGCTGGCCGACGTCAGCGTGCCGTCGAGCGTGATGCGCGACGTGGCGGAGTCGCCACTGCTCATCACCAGGATGCCGCTGGCCGCCACATTGCCCAGCACATGCACATCCGAATCGCCCTGCGCCACGATATTGAAGTTGCCGGTCGGGTGCGACGAGGCCACGTTCAGCGCATTGACCACGATGTCCGGGCTGCCGATGTCACCGTTGTTGGTGAGAGTGATCAGGCCGGTGGTGTTCAGGCGCTGGATTTCCGCTTCCGTCAGCGCCAGGATATTGGTGGAGTCGGCTTCCGTGCCGCCCAGGTGCACCGCCTGGCTGGTGCTGCGTGCGACGGTACTGATGCCACCGCTGCCGGCATTGATGGTCCCCTGCAAATCCATGTTATCGCCTTGCAGGATCACCGTGCCGCCGCCGCTGGATATGGCCGTGCTGCTGCCTGTCGCTATCCCATTCAGGAAATTCGATTGCAAGGTGATGGCGCCGCCATTGGTGCTCATGTTGCCGCCGATGGTCAGCCCGCCGGACGTGCTGACGGCCTGGATGATGCCACCGCCGCTGGAGGTCACCGTCCCGGTGGTCAGCGTTTGCGCGGCCAGCAGGATATTGCTGGCCGCGGAGGCTGCCACCGAACCGCTGATGGCGTTCGATCCGTGGTTCAGCGAAATGCTGCCGGCTGGCGCCGTCGCTGTCAGCGAGGCGGCGGTGATGGCGGCCGATTGAGTAATCGAGCCACCGGTGGCGGTCAGCACCAGCGGCGCGTTACTGCCGTTGATGGCGCCATTGATGACGATGTTGTTATCGGCCAGCAGGGTCAGCTTGTTGCCACTGCTCCAACTGAACGTGCTGAAGACGTTCGCATCCACCGTCAGATTGCCCGTCGCGGCGGCGCCACTGTTGGCGGTGCTTACCGTGATCTCGTTATTGGCAAGCTGGGCGACCAGCCGGCCCGTATCGAGCTCGCTGTCGGTGCTGCCGCCGACTTCCTTGAACTCATTGCCGCTCACCTGCACATTGCTGCCATTGGAAGGCGAGCCGCCAATGATCGTGATGTTGGTCGGATCCAGCAGCAACTGCCCGGTTTTACCCAGCGGTGCACGGGTATCGGCATGGCCCCGCATATCGAGGTAATGGCCGGAGGTTTCAATGAAACCGCCGTCGCCGCCCCGCGCCCCGCCCCGGGCAAACAGGCTGCCGTAGACGCGCGTGGCGTTGTCGCCCCACGCGATGATGCGCCCGCCGTTGCCGTTGCCGAGCGCGTTCGAGCGCACCTGCGCCTGTTCGCCGATATAGGTTTGCTGCGCGTTCGGCACCGACGCGTCCCGGCCCTGGTAGCCGCCGCCGATCAAGACCTGGCCGCCGCCCTGGTCACCGCTGGCGTCCACCTGCGCATCGCCAGTCAAGCCGACCCGCTGGCCCAGCAACCGGATGTCGCCGCCCTGCCCCGCGCTGTTGACCGCGCTGGTGGACGAGCCTTTTTCCAGCAAGGTGGTGCCGGACGCCTTCAACACGATCTTGCCGTTTTCGCCGCGCACGGCGCTGTCGGCGCTGACCTTGCCGCGCTGGTTGACCAACGCGCCAAAAATGCCGACCCGCCCGCCAGAGGCCAGCACCTGGCCCAGGTTCAGCGCCTGGCCGTCCGGCGCCGACACCACCACGTGCACTTGAGGATCGCTTGAGTCGATCAATTGCACCGTATGGCCCGCCGCCAGCACCACCTCGCCCTGCGGCGACGTGATCACGCCACTGTTTTCCACGCCGGCGCCGACCAGGAATACCTTGCCGCCATTCGGCGTGACGATCGCGCCTTCGTTCACGACGTTGCCCGTGCCCGCGCCGACACCGGTGAAGCGGTGACGCCCGGTCAGGAAGTCGTTGTCGGACAGCGCCAGCGAGGACGCCACCAGCCCCTGCACATCGACCCGCGCGTCGCGGCCGAACAGGACGCCGTTCGGATTGATCAGGTACACGTGGCCGTTCGACTGCAGCGCGCCGAGGATGCGGCTGGGGTCTTGTCCGGTGATGCGGTTCAGGACCCGGCTGTCCGCGTTTTGCTGGATGAAGCGCGTGATCTCGTTGGGCGCGATGGAAAAACTTTGCCAGTTGATGATCGCGTTGGGGGTATTCGTGATGGAAAACAGGTTGCCGCTCTGCTGGAAGCTGGCCTGCCCGGCGACGACCTGCGGGGCGGTGGGGTTGGCTGATGCGGACGTATAGCAGGCGGCGATCAGGACAACGAGCACTTTGCGGCGTAGTCCATGATGGACGGGATGGAGATTCATCGTGCCTTCCTTTTTTGCTGTGGCGGGATCACCAGCGCATGCCGAGTCGCACGTGCAGGCGGTTCTTGTCTTCTTGCGGAACGATGCTGGACCGGACCACGCGGCCATAGTCCACTTGCAGGTCTACGTTTTTGTAAATATTCATGCGCACGCCGACGCCGATGCTGCGCACCGTGTTGCGGCGCAGCTCGCCGGGCAAGTCGCGGTTGCTGCGGAAATAGCCTTTGTCGTAAAACACCAGCGCCCGGCAGCGCCAGCGCACATAGGCGCTGCACAGTTCCGGCGAATACAGTTCCACGTGCGCGGCCAGGCCGCTGTCGCGCGCCAGCGCGCGGTCGTTGAAGCCGCGCACCAGCAGGCCGCCGCCGGCGCCGCCGGCGCCGAACTGTTCGCCCGGTAACAATATGTCGCTGGTGTATTGGCCCCGGACCCCGGCCCGGACCTGGAAATCGCTCGGCAAGTCGCGCGTCAGTTGCCCCGCCAGCCGCAAGACGCTGTAATTGGCGCTGGCGCCGGGCCGCAGCCGTGCAATGTCATCCTGGTGCCCGCGCGGGGCGCCAATGTTGTGCAGCCAGGTGACAGATCCACTCACGGTGCCCTCGTCCAAGGTCCAGTTGCCGCTGACATTCACGCTCAAGGGCGCGACGGTGACGTCATTACCCGGTTCCACCTCCAGGAGTGGACCGTTGGCGCGGTAGCCGCGCACATCGGCGCCCAGGCTGAGCCGCGATTCATACCCGCCGCCGGAAGCGAGCATCCGGTTCCAGCGCACACCAAGGGCCGCGCCCTTGCCGGGACCGTCCCACAGCCGGCTGTCGCCGCCCACCAAGGCGCCGGCCGGTGTGCCACTCACGCTCCCCGGCCAGCCCGGCACGCCGGACCAGCCGGGACCGCCGTGGCGGATGCCGGCCTGCGACCAGCTGCCATAGACATCGAGCGTATTGCCTGCCAATGGAATCGAATAGCCAAGCTGGACACCTGCGCGCGCTTTGCTGTCGCTGTGGTCCAGGACCGCCGCACCGGTCAGGCCGGCCTTGGCATTGTCTTGCGCATCGGCCAGGGTGGCGGGGGCGGCGTGTGCGACGCCCGCGGCAGCGGCGAGGGCCGTTGCAGCCAGCATGTGCACAATGCGACACCTCATGATGCCTCCGGACAGCAGCGCAACCACGTCCGGTAGCCATCTGATAATTTGGCTATTAAGAAATGGTTGTTACTTTAAGTTTAGTCCGATTTGGCAGTGGCGTCCGCAATTTTCGGGCGGCTTGATGCTGGCGGGAGACACTTTCGCCGCCGTGTGTTGGCGCGCTGTCTACTTCGTTTCAAACTTGGTCACGCCATCCCAGTCGTCGCCCGGCGGATGCTCGCGGTAGACCGCGATGCGCTCCAGGTACAGGGTGTACAGGCCACGGGCATGGGCGGTTTGCAATTCTTCCAACAAGGCCTGGGCGGCATCCCACTGCTGCCGGCGCACCAGCGCCAGCGCCTCGTTCCAGCGGGCGAGTTCGGCCCGCTCGGCGTCCGGCAAATCCTTTTCCAGGCAAACCGGCTCAAAGATCGCCACCGGCTCGTTCTTGCCCTTGACTTTGACCAGGTCCAGTTCGCGGTACGCGAATTCGGTGGCGGCGTTGCGTGTCATTTCGCCCACGCAAATGCCGACGCCATACACCTTGGTGATGCCTTCCAGGCGCGACCCCAGGTTCACGGCGTCGCCCATCACGGTATAGGCGCGGCGGATGGCCGATCCCATGTCGCCCACGTGCATCGGGCCGGAATTGAGGCCGATACCGATTTTTAGTTCCGGCCAGCCGCGCTTGATAAAGTCGTCATTGAGCTTATGGGCGCTTTCCTGCATTTTCAGTGCGGTGGCCACGCCACGGCTGGCGTGGTCGGGGAACGCCACCGGCGCGCCCCAGAACGCCATCACGGCGTCGCCGATGTATTTGTCCAAGGTGCCGCGATAGTAGTCACGGATATCCATCGACATCGCCGTCAGGTACAGGTTGATGTATTCGCGCAGCTGTTTCGGCGTCAAGCCTTCGGAAATCGTGGTGAAGCCCCGCACGTCGACGAACAGCACCGTCAGTTCGCGGCTTTCGCCATCCATGTTGTACTTTTCCGGGTCTTCCGCCATCTCGGCCACCAGTTCCGGCGCCACGTATTCGCCGAAGCGCGACACCAGCGCGCGGCCCCGGCGCACTTCGAAGAAGTAGCCCCAGGCGACATTGAAGACGAACAGCGCGGCGGCCAGCAGCAGGATCACGGCCACTTTCAGCACCGTGTCGGAATGGGTGTACATGTAAAAATTGGCGGCGGCAGCGGCGGCCATCACCGCCAGCGACAGCAATACCGACCACAGCGGCGACAGCGCGGGCAACGCAAACGTCAGCGCCAGCCCGACCACCAGCGCCAGCGCCACTTCCATCACCAACGCATCGGCAGGGCGCACCTTGAACTGGTCGTCGAGAATGGATTTGACGATGTTGGCATGGATTTCCACCCCGGGATATTCGGCATTGACGGGCGTGGCCCGCAAGTCGTTCAAGCCCGGCGCCGTGGTGCCGACCAGCACAATGGCGCCTTCCAACACTTCCTGCGGCACAGTGCCCTTGATGACATCGACCGCCGACACGTAACGGAAGGCGCCGCCATCGGGCCCGCCCTTGCCGCGAAATTGCACGGTGGTGGTCAAACCTTCGCCAACCGGGATCATGCGGTTGCCTTCCGGACTGAACACGGCAATGCGGTCCACGCCGCCGGCGGCTTTCTGGCTGTCCGACAGCGTATCGACGGTACTGTCAAACAAGGGATTGATGGCGGTGGCGCCAATGGCGGTGGCCACCGTCGCCAGCGACAGGGTCATGTAATAGCCCTTGCCCACCTTTTGCAGCAGCGCCGTGCTGCGCACCACCCCGTCACGGTCCGGGTTCACGGTGAAACTGCCGGCAGTGGCGGCAGCATCCTGCAAGCGCTCGATATTGGCTTCGTAGCCTGTGGTTTCAAACGCTGTCAGTTCGCGTCCATTGAGGACCTCTTCGGTAAAGGCCGGCCCAGGCAGAACGCCCTTTTTTTCGGTGCCGGACAGGTTATAGCCCAGCGCCACGGGCTGGTCTTTCATGGCGGCGGCCAGCAAACCGTCATAATCCATCGCCTGCTCAAGGCGCTGCAATTGGCTTTGCAACCCCGGCACCTGCTTCAACTCATTTTGCGCCAGCTTTTGCAGCACACCATAACCAGAACTGGTATCGGGCTCCGGGAACGAGACGTCGAAGCCGATCGCGCTGACCTTGTATTTTTCCGTCAGCTGGCGCACCAGGTCCGCCACGTGGTTGCGGCTCCACGGGAAGCGCCCCACTTCCGTCAGGCTCTTGCTGTCGATATCGACAATCACGATGCGCGGATCGAGCTCGGGCTTTTCCAGCCGCATGCGCAAGTCGGCCACCGAGGTTTCCATCCGGTCCAGCGTTTCCGACGGCAAGTCATTGGTGAGGTAGGCGCATGCCAGGATGGTCAGCACCAGTCCCAGCAGCCAGCGCTGGTAATACTTTTGCAGTGCCTTGACGGCCTTGTCCGCGAAGCGGGGGATTTTCAGGGGCACGCCAGCTCCTAGCCAGGATTCAGGACAAGCTCAGGGCGTGTAGCCCGGGATTTTCGATTCGTCGATGAAGTCGATCTGCCGTTCGTCGACGTTTTTCTGGGCGAAGGCCAGATACACTTTTTGCCGCACAAAGATGTCGAACAGGTCCGGATCGATATGGCCGTTCAGGCTGAAGTTGCCGAGGATGCGCATCGCTTCCGACATCATCTTGCCCTTCTTGTACGGGCGGTCGCGCGCCATCAGCGCTTCGAAGATGTCGGCGATCGCCATGATGCGCGCCTGCACCGACATCTGGTCCTTGGTCAGGCCGCGCGGATAGCCCTTGCCATCCATGCGCTCGTGGTGGCCGCCCGCGTATTCCGGCACGTTCTGCAAATGCTTCGGCCACGGCAGCGACTCCAGCATGCGGATCGTCATGACGATGTGGTTGTTGATTTCCTTGCGTTCCGGATCGGTCAGGGTGCCGAAGCGGATGGTCAGGTTGTCGACCTCTTCCGGGGTCAGGAAATCCTGTTCCTCGCGCACGAACGGGGGCTCCTCGCCGCCCGGCTCCTTTTTCTGGATGACCGGGCCCAGCCAGCGCAGCTTCGCCAACTGGCGCACCCGTTCCTGGTCTTCCGGTTTCATGCCCTCGCCGCCGATATTGGCCATGCGCAGGAACTGGCGGTCCGCTTCGATCCGCGCCAATTCCTCCGCCAGCCCGGCATCGATGGCGGCATGATCGCCGCCGGCCAGCTTGGCTTTCAGGGCGCGGATTTCCGCGTCGCGCATCAGCACTTCGAAACGGGTCGATACCGCGTGGATGCGGTCGAAAATGGTTTCCAGCTTGGTGGCCTTGTCGACCACGTGGACCGGCGTGGTGATCTTGCCGCAATCGTGCAGCAGGCCGGCCAGCCACAGTTCCTTGCGGTCGGCGTCGGTCATGCGGAAGTCGGCCAGCGGGCCGCTGTCCGCGTTGTGCACCGCCTCGGCCAGCATCATCGTCAGTTCCGGCACGAACTGGCAGTGGCGGCCGGTGTATGGCGACTTTTCATCGATGCCGATGTTGATCAGGTTGACCAGCGATTCCAGCAATTCTTCCAGTTGCAAAATCAGGCGCTGGTTGGTGATGGCCACCGCCGCCTGGGCCGCCAGCGCTTCAATAAAGCGCTGGTCGGTCGGCGTGAAGGCCAGGATGTCGCCGGTGACCGGGTCCTTGGCGTTAATCAGTTGCAGCACCCCGACCAGTTCCCCTTCGTGGTCGGCCATCGGCACAGTCAGGAACGATTGCGAGTGGTAGCCGCGCTGCTGGTCGAACATGCGCATGCCGGAAAAGTTGAACACGTCGGCCTGGTACACGTCCTCGATATTGACCGATAACCGGAAGTTGGCGGAATAGGCCGCCACCGACGCCAGGTTCTTGTCGCCATGCTCGTCATACAGCGGCACGGCGGGGATATCGATCTTGTCGCCATGCGCACCGCCCTGGCGGATGCCCAGCGTATCGTTGACGGAAATGTGGAAGCACAGGCTGCGGCCGTCCTCGCTGGGACGGTACAGTGTGCCGCCATCGGCATGGGTCATGCTCTTGGCCACCATCAGGATGCGCTCGAGCAGCTCGTCCGTGTTGTAGCTGGCGCCCAGTGCCACGCTCAATTCGGTCAGCTGGTCCAGCCTCTGCGCAATTTGGGTATGGTTCAGCTCTTGCATGGTTTAATTTGATGCCCAGACGTAATTATTGACAGTTTAGCTCCCGTGCCGCCCGCTGTACATTGGAATTACAGTTATACCCCCATTGCCGTGCCCCAGTGGAGGTTTGTACTTCAAATTCGCAACTTTTGGCCCAGATTTCGTGAAAAAAAGGCTATCATCGGTTCTGACTGTCACTTGCCTGTTCAACCATGAAGATGAGGCTGAGCAAGTGCGGGACAATAAGAAAGAACGGTTAGGGGCTTAGAGCATGAAATTCAAATTTTGGGGGGTTCGGGGTTCTATTCCCTCTCCCGGACCACGCACCGCGCGCTACGGTGGCAACACCACCTGTATCGAAGTGCGCAGTGATGACGACACCCTGATTGTGATTGACGGCGGCACCGGCATTTTCGCGCTGGCGCAGTCCCTGATCGCCCAAAAAAAAGTACCGGTCCACGCCAATATCTTCATTACCCATAGCCACTGGGACCACATCCACGGCCTGCCGTTCTTCACCCCGCTGTTTATCAAGGGCAGCCGCGTGCGCCTGCATGGCGCCACCGACCCGGATACCGGCAACGGCATCGAGCATGTGATGGGCGTGCAGTTGCAAAACAGTTATTTTCCCGTCAGCGAAACGCAGATGGACGCCACCATTGAATACCGGACCCTGGGCCTGGGCGAAGCCATCATGGTGGGCGATGCGCAAGTAACCAACGTGGTGATGAACCACCCGGTCATCGACCTGGGCTACCGCATCGAATGCCATGGCAAGTCCGTGTTTTTCACGGGCGATCACGAACCGCACTACAATATTTATCCGGAAGACCATCCCGACCACGCATCGTACCAGCTGCATATCGAAGAGCGGGTGCGCGCGATTGAAGACATGGTGCGCGGCGTCACCGCGATGATAGTAGACTGCTCCTACACCCGCGAAGAATATCCGGCCAAGCAGGGTTGGGGCCACGGCACGTTTGATTCCGCGCTGGCAATGGCCATCAAGGCCGGCGCCAAGCGCTTGTACTGCACGCACCACGAACCGACCCGCGGCGACGACGAACTGGAAGCCGTGTTCGCGGAAGTGATGGCGCGCCATGCCGGCATGATTCCGGAAACCTTGCAAGTGTTCCTCGCTTACGAGGGACTGGAAGTGGAACTATAAGGAAACCATGAACGACGCCGGACATTTAAGTCAAAAACCCAGCGAGGTTGACCTGCGGTTGGCGTTCTTCAGAAAGCTCCATGCGGTAACCACCAAGATCCACGCCACCAACAACCTCGATGAGATCATGCTCGACCTGGGCATGGAATTCTGCGACTTGTTCAATTGCGACCGCTTCACGCTGTACGCGATGGACCATGAAAAGGATTACATCGTCTCCAAGGTCAAGACCGGGCTGACCACCTTCCGCGACCTCAAACTGGCCGTGACGCCGCACTCGATTGCCGGCTACGTGGCGCTGACGCACAAGACCGTCAACATCACCGACGTCTACGATGAAAATGAATTGAAGCGGCTGTCGCCGGACTTGCGCTTCCAGCAGGGCGTGGACCAGCGCACCGGTTACCGCACGCGCGAAATGCTGGTGGCGCCGCTGATTTCCGTGCAGTCGAAAGAACTGCTGGGCGTGGTCCAGTTCATCAACAACCGCGAAGGCGGGCCGTTTTCGCAAATCGCGCTCGATGGCGTGAAGGAACTGTGCGACACCCTGTCGGTGGCGTTCAGCCAGCGCATGAAGCCGCCACAATACGTGCGCACCAAGTATGACGGCCTGGTGTCGGACGCGGTGATTTCCACCGCCGACCTGGAAATGGCGACCCGCACCGCGCGCAAGAACGATGTCACGGTGGAAGACGTGCTGCTCAAGGAATTGCACGTGAAATTGCCGGTGCTGGGCCAGGCCCTGTCGCGCCACTTCAGCGTGCCATACGAGCCCTATAAATCCGAGCGCATCAAGCCGGTCGAATTGCTGCGCAACCTGAAGCGCCAATACGTGGAAGAGTGCTGGTGGCTGCCGCTGGAAGAAAACAAGGATGGCTTGCTGGTGCTGGCGACCGACCCGGAACAGGTGGCCAATACCCGCATCGTCAACCAGATTTTCCCGCGCTCGAAAATCATCTACCGCGTCACCACCAACATCGAATTCGAGCAGACCGTCGACCAGTTTTACGGCGCCGCCAGCGATACCGGCACGGTCGGCGAATTGCTGTCCGGCCTGGACGAGCAGGATGAGGAGGGCGGCGAGCCGGAACAGGTGTCGGAAGCGGTCGAGAATGAACTGGTCAAGCTGGTCAACAAGATCATCGTCGATGCCTACCGCCAGGGCGTCTCGGACATCCACGTCGAACCGCTGCCCGGCAAGGGCAAAACCGGGATCCGCTTCCGCAAGGATGGCTCGCTGGTGCCCTACATTGAAATCCCGCACGCCTACCGCAGCGCGCTGGTGGCCCGCATCAAGATCATGTGCGACCTCGACATCTCCGAGCGCCGCAAGCCGCAGGACGGCAAGATCAAATTCAAGAAGTACGGCCCGCTCGACATTGAATTGCGGGTGGCCACCATCCCCTCCACCGGCGGGGTGGAAGACATCGTGATGCGGATCCTGGCCGCCGGCGAACCGATCCCGCTGG
>Ga0307408_100000759_pt1 | contig 25947 bp, 31 predicted proteins | sample 322Cmetagenome_FD_202116 | JGI IMG/M metagenome (GOLD analysis project Ga0307408, IMG submission 202116) | Maize rhizosphere microbial communities from greenhouse at UC Davis, California, United States - 322HYB-C-3 | ecosystem: Host-associated > Plants > Roots > Rhizosphere > Soil | place...
TGTACTGGGAATTCAAAAAGCATGGGCAGTTATCGGCTTTGGAGTTATCGTTCTTCTCTTAATTACTCACTTCCTAGAGTTTTACCGTGGCGTTAAAGCAAGAAGGAAAATGACAAGTGAAAAAGTATATCTATCACTTTATCGCTTGATGACAAAAAACCGCAGGCGCTATGGTGGTTACATTGTCCACATTGGTATAGCGTTTATCGCAATGGGTATAATCGGTTCGCAAAACTATGATGTACAAACTATGAAAACAGTAAACTTAGGAGATTCCATTGAATTGAAGGATTACCGTATTAATTACGAGCGTCTTGATCAAAAAAAGGAAGGTATTAATGATATCGTTTATGCGGAAATGACAGTTTTCAAAAACGGTAAACGTATTGGAAATATCCAGCCTGAAAAAGTTTTCTATGGCAACTGGGATCAGCCATCATCAGAAGTAGGATTAATCACATCTCTAAAAGAGGATTTATACGTTGTACTAAGTGATTGGGAAGATGATGGAAAAGCTACTTTTATTGTCAAAGTTAATCCAATGATTGCTTGGTTATGGATTGGATCCTTTATGATCGTTATCGGTTCTCTGTTTGCAGTGTGGAATGGAAAATATCAAAATATTACTCCAAGATACACAGGAGTACGCAAAGAGGTGTCTTAATGTGAAAAATAAAATATATATTGGACTCCTTCTAATTGCCTTTATTTTTCAGGCATCTATCTTTCAAGTAGAAGCAAAAGAGTTCGACTACAAATCTAAGGAATTCGAAGCAACTGCGTCTCAATTCATGTGCACATGCGGCTGTGGTCAAGACCATTTTGAATGCGATCCTAAGACTTGTAATCTCACAATTGGGTTTAAGGAAGACATCGTTGGAATGATGAATAAGGGCTGGGATAAAGACAAGATTCGTGAGTACTACGTCAATATTTACGGTGAAGAAATTTTAACTGCCCCTGAAAAAAGCGGGTTCAGTTTAGTTGCTTGGATAATGCCTTTTGCGGCTTTAGCTATTGCAGGTGTGGCAGTATTCTTTATCATTCGTAAATGGGTGAAGAAAAAAGGAACGGATGAATTAACCCTGGACAACGAAATGGTAAAGGATGAGGTGGAAGAAGAAATCCTCTCATCTATGATTGAAGAAGAACGCAAAAAGTATCTTTAGGATGTGAACATAATGCAAGAAATCTCGATCATTTCAATGATATTTACAGCAGCTCTTGTGCTCGTTTGTTTATTTCTCGTGCTAGCACCCTTCTTTTCCTGGGATTCATATTTAAGTTTTGCGAATAAGGGTCAGGATTCTGCTTCAAATAAGGAAGTGCTTTTATCCACACTGAATGAACTAGAGTTTGAATACAAGATGGATAAAATTTCACATGCAGATTACAAAAATCTAAAGAAACAGTATGAATCCCTAGTAGTCAGCATTATGAAGGAAGAAGATCAAATAATGTCTCAATCAGTTGACAAGGATTTAATGGCTGAAATAGAAAGTGAAATTGAAGCGACAATGAAGAGTCATAAGAAGAATAATAAGGGGGGGAAGTAAGTGATTAAGAAAGTCACCCTTTTCCTCCTCGGATTGCTGCTGCTGATTCCATTAAGTGGAATGGCAGCAGGGGAATCAGCGATATCCGTTGATATGCATTACCTAGTCGTCAGCCCTGCAGAAGATGGTTCAACGAATATGATGAATATGGTGAACTATACCAATACTTCAGCAGAGGAAGTTAAAGGTGACGGCAAGGGTGAAGCAGTACTAAATGTTACTATTCCGACAGGAGCAACAGGATTTACCTTTTTAGATAACAAAATTGCTCAAAAACAGGTTGATACAGGCTTCATCACAACAGATCCTATCCCAGCCAATCAGACCGTTGTTTTGCCATACAGCTACAGAATCTCAAAGGGCGAGGAAATTAACCTGAGCTTCGACTATCCTGTTCAAATGATGCAAATTCTTGTTCCTGAGGGAATGGGGAGTATTGAATTTAAGAACATTACCGCCACCAATCAAGGGCTATTCAAGATGGATGATCAAAATTATCAGGGATACAGTGTTGAAGGTATCCAAGCAAAACAAGCCTTTACCATGATTTATGACAAAGATAAACAGCCATCAGCAAGTGAAGCTCAAGGTTCTACTGAACAAGGTGTAAGTGAAACGAGTGGAAATGTAACAAAAACAGCACCTGCCTTCCATAATCCTGGTCATCTTCGTATGTGGTCACAATCTCCGCTTCGCAGTTGGGATCCACATGTTTTCTTAATTGTAATGGCTGCCATTATTATCGCAGCGTTGTCCTATTTTGCTTACTTTAGAATGAAGGCTAGAGCAGAAGAGAAGAGACTTGGTGCTGACACGGAAGAAAATGCATTTAAGAATTTAATGGCTAAGCAAAAAGCGATTATGGATAAAATCCTTGAATTAGAAGAAAATTTCGATGATGGAAATTTGTCAGAAGAGGATTATCAAGCCAAACTTTCTGCATATAAGCAGCATTTAGTACAAGTTAAGATGAATTTACGCCAATTTGTAGAGTAACGTCGGAATGCGAGGGATACTTGATGATTGAAATAAAGAAGCTTACAAAGCAAGCCGACAATAAGTTAATTCTTCGAGGTGTTGACCTATCAATCAAACAAGGTGAAACAGTTGCTATTCTTGGTCCAAATGGAGCTGGAAAAAGTACACTTTTAAAAGTGCTGGCAACATTAATAAAGCCTACATCAGGCCTTGTAAAGATTAACGGATTGGATCTTAAAAAGGATCATATTGAAGTGAAAAAACTGTTTGGATATTTACCGCATTCCAGTTTGCTTTACGATCATTACACACCACTAGAAAATTTACTGTTTTTTGGTGAGTTATATGGTGTCAAGGACGTTGAAAATAGAGCAAGACAATTGGTAAAAGAGGTAGGCTTGTCATTCTTCATAAATGAACCAGTAAAGAATTTCTCCCGTGGGATGATACAGAGGATTGCGATTGCAAGGGCTATTATCCATGAGCCGAAAATCATGCTTCTAGACGAACCTCATACAGGATTGGATCAAGGTGCGATTACGATTCTAAATAATGTTGTTCTATCCATGAAAGAAAAGGGATGTACCACATTAATGGTTACTCACGATTTTAAACAAGCAGCTGAAATCTGTGATCGAATTATTATTGTGAAGAACGGAAAGATAGCTGATGATTTTAGCATCAATAATAAATCATTAGGTTTCGTTTCTGAAAAATACCAGGTTTTAGTGGAGGGAGTTTCATAATGTTCAGAGCAGCCCTCACCATTGCCAAAAAAGATATCTATTCTGAACTCAGAACCAAACAAGTATTGGGTACGATGATTATATTTGCTGGGTTAGTCATCTTAGTCCTAAGCTTTGCTTTTGATCCAGCAAACAATACGACAAAAGCAGTGATTCCAGGTGCTGTCTGGATCATCATTGTATTTTCGGGAATTTTAGGCCTTAATCGCTCGTTAGTATCTGAGCAGCGAAATGATACGATGCATGGTTTATTGGTTGCACCAATGGAAGCCTCTAGTATTTATTTAGGCAAATTCATGGCAAACTTCTCAATGATATTAATTGTAGAAATTGTAGCGGTTCCCTTCCTATTTCTGTTATTTGATTTTAAAGTGAATGGCAGTATTCTATATTTTATCTTAGTGTTGTTTGTTGGAAGTTTTGGATTCATTGCCATTGGAACTTTCTTGGCCGCATTAGCTTCCAATTCCAAGAGCAGTGAGATGTTATTACCGCTTTTGCTCTTCCCAATGACAAGCCCGGTATTGATTGGTGTTACCCAAGCAACCAAAATTATTCTTACTAATATGGAGAAATTACCAAGCGCTATTGCTTGGCTGCAATTGGTCGCTGCCTATGATGTAATTTTCTTTGTACTATGCTTTTTACTAATTGAGTACGTTCTGGAGGTTTAATAGATGAGTATGAATCTTGAAAGAGAAAAGGCGCCTTTAGAGGTAACAGATTTGGCACCTATAAAAAGTTCGCTGCTTACCAAAATATTATATGGCAGTATGGTAACTACCATGTTGGCAGCATTCTACTTTATTTTCCTTTTTGCAGAAATAGAAAAGACAATGGGAGCCGTACAAAAGATATTTTATATGCATGTTCCATCAGCATGGGTAGCATTTTTAGCTTTCTTTGTAACATTTGTCTTCAGTATTCTATTTTTAATAAAACGCAAACGAATTTATGATACATATGCCTATGTATCTGCTGAAATTGGTGTTGTATTTACAATCATTGTATTAACAACAGGACCTATATGGGCAAAGTCTTCATGGAATACATGGTGGGCTTGGGAACCACGTCTAACCACTACACTAATCCTTTTCTTCCTTTTTGTAGCATACTTGATGGTTCGTCAGATGGACGGTGTTTGGGATAAAAAGGCTAGATTAGCTGCAGTATTTGGAATTATCGGATTTGCGGATGTTCCCATCGTTTTCTTTGCGATTCGCTGGTGGCAATCTAAATTCCATCCAATTGTATTTGGAGATGGTCCATCACAAGAAGGCGGTGGAATAGCACCTAGTATGCTCGTTGCTTTATTGGTAACGATTACGGCCTTTACTGTCCTTTATGCCTACCTTCTTCATAAGGGTGTATCCTTTGAAAATATGAAAATTAAAGTTGACCAGTACAAAGAAAAATTACGTGAAAGATTAGAAAACTAGGAGGAATTTTAAAATGGAATTCATGTATGGAGCCTATTCAGTTGTTTGGTTAGTTATTTTTGGTTATATGCTTCTCATTGGAAAGCGTCATAGCAGCCTGAAAAAAGATATTGAGTTTTTAAAACAACTAGATAAATAAGGGTTGTTAGGAGGAAGCAAGATGAGCAGACGAGTCATAAACTTACTCGTATTGTTTCTATTAATTGGAATGTTTGGCTTTTTTGGATATAGTTTGGCTAGTAAAGGTGACAATACTGATGTTGGTGACCAAGCCTATAATTTCGAACTCCCAAATTTAGATGGAACCAATACGAAGCTCTCTGATTACAAAGGCGAAGTAATCATCTTAAATTATTTTGCATCTTGGTGTAAACCATGTGTGGATGAAGCTCCAGAACTTGAGGCATTTGCAAGGGATTACGGCGATCAATACAGATTAATTATGATTAACAAGGGCGAAACAATGGACCGAGTGAAAAAGTTCCTCGAAAAATATAACACGCCTGCCGTCTATGTATTTGATTACAATTCCAAAATTGCAAAAAAGTATAATGTTACAGGGCAGCCAGAAACGTTTGTCATCGATAGACAAGGAGTAATAAGAGAGCATTACAATGGTCCGGTTACATCAGCCCAATTATATGGAATGGTAAAGAAGTACGATCAATAATAGTATAAAAAAAGGATTGAACCACTTTTACAGTGATTCAATCCTTTTTTTATCCATTAATAGGATGATATTTATATTCTGCTGCAACACTTGCTTTAATTAGAATCTGTCCCGGTAGAATTTGTGTTGAACTGACTCCTTTGGCAAACGCAACGTGTTGGCTCTCAAAGGGCTGAATCACGTCTGTGCCTTCTGTCACAAGAATGGGCGTGGGATTGAGTGTTACTCTTATGGTATTGGCTATGGTTTTTGCTTTGCTGCTTGCATTGTTTAAAGCCATGACAAGTGCTTGTTGGTAATAAGAATCCTTGTATCTCGTTGTAAATTGAACATTAGCAACATAGTTTGCTCCGTTCTGAACCGCAGTATCTACTACTTTTCCAATAATAGATAAATCATCGATTTTTACCTCCAAGATGTGTGTTACTTTATATCCTCGAAATATTTGTTTTCCTTGATCATAGTCATAGTTGGGTTCAATTCGATAATCAAACGTTTGTATTTGATTTCTATCAATACCTAAAGAAATGAGAGAATTAATCACCTTGTTTCCAATAATTGAATTCTGCTGCTGTGCACTAATGAGTTCTTTGCTTTCTGTTATTACCCCTAATTGAACAGAGGCTGTATCTGGCTGTGCTGCAATTTCTCCTTCACCCTTCACTTTTATTATGTTGTTCCTTAGAGATAGTGTATTCCGGTCTCCAGGGTTCTGAATGTACATGAATTTTCCCCCTCAATAATATTCCTTACTACATAAATTACGTTTTACTTTATGAAGTATTCCTAGCAATCTAGTCATATTGCTCATCGAAAGGCATACATTTTAAATAATGAGACAAGCAATTCGCAAGGAGGAAGATATGTGGAAACAATCCTAAAATTCTTACCAAAAAACATTGCAGACCAAATCAGTAAAATCCCTCCTAGTCAAAAAGAAGAATTGGAAGAAATCAGAATTCGTATCGACCGCCCAATAGAAATTACGATGAAAGGAGCTCCAATGTTTCTATCGTACATTATTCGGCAAGAGGATGCCTTCAACTTATTAAATAAAATCAGCCAATTCTCGATTTATACACTTGAGGAAGAGTTAAAACGGGGGTATATAACGGTTTCAGGCGGACATAGAATTGGACTTGCAGGAAAGGTCATCCTTGAAGAAGGAAAGGTAAAAGCGATAAGAGATATTGCTTCTTTTAACATTCGGATTGCCAAGGAAAAGATAGGTATTGCAGAGAAGATTATCCCCTTTATTTTTAATCATTCATGGATGCATACGATGATTGTTGGTCCGCCACAAACCGGAAAAACAACATTGTTACGGGATATCGCTAGAATTATTTCATCTGGAAACCAAGAAAAAGGGATATCAGCATATAAGGTAGGAATTGTTGATGAACGCTCGGAAATAGCGGGTTGTGTACATGGAATCCCTCAAATGACGTTTGGGCACCGGTTAGACGTGCTTGACGCCTGCCCAAAAGCTGAGGGGATGATGATGATGATTCGTTCAATGAGTCCCGACGTGTTGGTTGTAGATGAGATTGGTCGAATGGAGGACGCCGAATCAATTCAAGAAGCCGTTCATGCAGGCATAAAACTAATCATGACCACTCATGGCACAAGCCTAGAAGAAGCGAAAAATAGACCTTCACTAAAGTCTATTATAGACCAAAACATATTCCAGCGATTTATTGTCCTAAGCAGGGCTCACGGACCGGGAACAATTACACATATTTTAGACGGTAATGGAAAAGAACTCAGTCAAAAAGTGAGAGTGACGTAAATGGTTAAAATAATTGGTGCCATTTTTATTATTCTTGCTACTACTTGGACAGGATTTGAAGTCGCCAAACATTTAAGTGAACGCCCGAGACAACTTAGACAATTAAGATCTGCGCTTCAATCACTTGAAGCTGAAATCATGTATGGTCATACACCTTTACATGAGGCTGCAAGGAGATTGGCAGCACAATTATCAAAGCCATTATCATCCTTCTTTGAAGGGTTTGCAAAGAAACTCACAGATACTGAAACAACAGTAAAGGATGCCTGGGAAGACAGCTTGAAGGAGGTTTGGAAGCAGACCGCTTTTAAACAAGGTGAATTTGAGATTATGAAACAATTTGGGGAAACCCTAGGTCGGCATGATCGCTTTTCCCAGCAAAAACATATTATGCTAACTCTTTCCCATCTCGAAAGAGAAGAAGCGGACGCAGTTGAAAGCCAAGCAAAATACGAAAAGATGGTGAAGAGTTTAGGTTTCTTTTCAGGATTATTACTGATTATTTTATTAATTTAGGGGGAAAAGCAATGGGCTTAGAAGTAGATATTATTTTTAAAATAGCCGGTGTGGGAATAGTCGTTGCATTCTTGCATACAATTCTTGACCAGGTTGGGAAAAAGGAATATGCCCAGTGGGTTACGTTATTTGGCTTTATTTACATTTTGTTTCAAGTCGCTTCAATTGTGGATGATCTCTTCCAGAAAATAAAATCTGTCTTCTTGTTTCAATAATGCTCTTTTCTTAACTTTGTTGCTTTTTGTAACAAAAATTAATGATTGCAGTGTCTTCGCTTAAAAAAAGCATAAATTTAAATAGAAAAGAGCTTGCAAACTAAATTCAAAGGCGCTAAAAAACATATTTCTACGTTAAAATCGGCTTTAAGATTTTAACAACAATCGTAGTGAAAACAACCTTCAATAAGAAAGGAGGGCTTTGCCATTGAGATTATTAAAATAGTTGGAGTGGCTCTTGTCGCAACCTTCCTTGCCTTAATAATAAAAGAGCAAAAACCTAATTTCGCCTTCCTGTTAATCGTATTTGTAGGCTGCAGCATTTTCCTGTTTTTAGTTGATAAAATCTATGAAATTATCCATATGCTTGAAAAGCTAGCAGTTAATGCAAATGTGAATTTGGTTTATGTAGAGACCATCCTTAAGATTATTGGAATTGCCTATATTGCGGAGTTTGCCTCTCAAATTACAAAGGACGCAGGTCAGGGTGCAGTAGCTTCAAAAATCGAACTTGCTGGAAAGGTGTTAATTCTTGCGATGGCCATTCCAATTTTAACGGTCATGATTGAAACGATAATTAAGCTGATTCCAAGCTAGAAGGGTCATTTTCTTTGAAAATTAGAGGTGAAAAATGATGAAGCAAAGGCTGCAGACTATTCCCATTATGATTCTATTATTTCTTTTTTTTACTTCAACAAGTGTACAAGCTAACGTAGAAGTGAATGATGCCTCCACACCTCTCTCGCCACAGGAATTAGTAGACGCACAGCTTGAAACCATGGATTTAACAGAGCTTAAACAATATTGGGAGGATATTCAAAGTAAATACGGCGGCTTCCTCCCAGAAAGCCAGAAAGGCAGTTTGTATGATTTTGTAAAAGGAGATAAGAAATTCTCCTTCAAGGATTGGACACAAGGAGTTCTAAAATTTCTATTTCATGAATTTGTTGTAAATGGAAAATTACTTGGTTCTTTAATCCTTCTTACCATATTCAGTATGTTTCTCCAATCTATGCAAAATGCATTTGAAAGCAGCACGATTAGTAAGGTTGCCTACTCAATTGTCTATATGGTCCTAGTAATTATTGCCCTTAATAGTTTTCATATCGTCATAGAGTATACCAATGAGGCGATTGGGAGCATGATTTCCTTCGTTCTTGCACTTATACCGCTCTTGTTAGCCTTGATTGCTTCTTCCGGCGGAATCATCTCAGCAGCTTTCTTCCATCCTGTTATTTTGTTTTTAATGAATATCAGCGGGATGTTCATGCAATATGTCATTCTTCCACTTCTTTTTTTAGCTACTCTTTTGAGTATCGTGAGTACAATGTCCGACCAGTATAAGGTGACGCAGCTTGCGCAGCTGATAAGAAACTGGAGCATTGGCTTAATGGGGCTTTTCTTGACTGTTTTTCTTGGGGTCATTTCCGTACAGGGTGCTTCCACAGCAATAACAGATGGAGTTGCCATCCGTACGGCAAAATTTGTGACAGGTAACTTTATTCCTGTCATTGGCAGAATCTTTACTGACGCGGCGGACACAGTCGTGAGCGCCTCAGGATTGTTGAAGAATTCTGTTGGAATAGCGGGTGTCGGTATCCTGCTCATTATTGTTGCTTTCCCAGCTATTAAAATCTTAATGATTGCGTTTATTTATAAATTTGCTGCTGCTATTTTACAGCCATTAGGCGGGGGGCCCGTTATTAAATGCTTAGATATTATTAGCAAAAGCGTTATTTATGTTTTTGCTGCACTCGGTATCGTTTCTCTCATGTTCTTTTTAAGTATTACCGTTATTGTGGCAGCAGGGAATCTAACGATGATGATGAGATAGGGGAGAACGTTATGGAATTTTTAATAGAATGGGTAACGAATATTATTCTTTTTATCCTCTTGGCAACCGTTATTGATATGCTGCTTCCAAATACAAGTATGCAAAAATATACAAAAATGGTTACAGGGCTTCTGCTAATAGCCATAATCCTTACACCTATTTTCAAGTTAATCTCTAAGGATTTTGAAACAGCGATGGCTCAAATTCCCTCTTTCCAGGGGCCAGGGGAAAAAAATATGGAAAATTTAATAGAATTGCAGAAAAAAGAAATACAAGCCTCCAATCATGCATATATTTTAGAAACAATGGCTGTCCAGCTTGAAAAGGGAGTAGAAGAGGAGTTGATGGAACAATTTGGTTTGGAAATCGCAAGAATAGAACTAACAACCAAGGATGATAGTCAAGACTCATTTCCTGAAAATCTCGAAATGGTATCAGTTCATCTTAAGCAGCCTGAAACAAAAGTTACAACAGTCGAAGTCGTTCAACCAGTTAGCATTGATACAGAAACGCCTCTTCCATCTAAAGATCCAACAGAGGAATCAGAAAAAGTCGCCGCATTTCTTTCGCAACAATGGAATGTAACCGAAAAAGTAATGGAAGTCTCGGTTGAAGGGGGGATGAAATAGCAGAATGGAAAATAATAAGGGACCATTTTCATGGCTTAAAAACCTAGTCTCAAAGGGTGAAGCTTCTGATAAAAAGTCTGGGAAATATCAATATATGATTCTGGTACTATGTATTGGTGCAGCCTTCATGATAGTTGGTAATGTATTATTCTCGGATAAATCAGCTCCACTTGACAGTAAGGCAGTAACCACGAGTCAGGCAGAAACATCAGAAGTTGAGGCCTTTAGCCTAAAGAAAGATTCAAATAATAAAACCATTTCTGGCTACGAAGAAGAATATGAGAAACAGCTTAAGAAGGCACTGGAAGAAATGCTGGGTGTAGACGATGTAATGGTAATGGTGAATATTGATTCAACAGACAAAAAGGTGCTTGAGAAAAACACAGTAACAAAATCTCAGACAACAGAGGAAAAAGACAACGAGGGTGGAGAACGGAAGGTTCAGGATACCTCCACGGATGAGCAATTAGTCATTATTCGTGAAGGTGAGAAAGAGGTACCAATTGTGGTTGAATATCAAAAACCTGCCATTCGTGGAGTGCTAGTAGTAGCTAAAGGTGCAGAAAATATTCAAGTGAAAAAATGGATTATTGAGGCAGTAACAAGAGCGCTTGACGTACCTAGCCATCGCGTTTCCGTTATGCCTAAAAAATAAAAGGGGGATTTTAAAAATGCTATTGAAAAAACAAACAGTTTGGTTATTAACAATGTTAAGTTTGGTGGTTGTATTATCCGTATACTACATCACATCTCCTGAACAAAAGAGCAACGAACTTGCTGCAGTGAAGCAAGAAGAGAAAGCTGAACAAAAGGAAACAAAAACAGATACTGAAGCCAAGGATGACGACACCATTATTTCACAAATTGCAGGTGACGAAGAATTTGAAGCACTTCGTTTACAACTTCAAGATGAACGCAGTGAATTAAAAGAACATTTAAACACTGTGGTAGCAACAACTGATCTGCCTGCTGATGAAAGAAGTGAAGCAGTTGACCAAATGCAAAAGCTATCTGAAATTGCAAAAAAAGAAGAAATGCTTGAAACATTAATTAAAGCAATGGATTACGAAGACGCATTAGTGAGAGCAGATGGTACAAGTGTTAAAATTATTGTAAAGTCTAAGAAAGAGTCTTCTAAATCAGAAGCAAATGCGATTATTCAAATGGTTAAGAAGGAAATTGGTGAAACTAATTTTGTAGCAGTAGAATTCCAGCCGACTAAATAAACTAGACAAAAAGGAAAGCCAGCGGCTTTCCTTTTTTTGAGGATTGATAAGAAGAATATTGAACTTCAACAAGGTATTAGCGTATAGTATTAGTAGTTAGTCTTAATTTAGTAGGACAAGGAGTGTTTATATGTTAAAAGTACAAGAAATTCGTGAGTTAATAAAATTAGTAGACCATTCCAGCATTGATGAATTTGTATATGAAAATGAAGGCTCCAAAATAAAAATGAAAAAGAATACTGGAACAACAATAACTACTGTACAATCAGTACCACAAGCATCAGTTGAAGTGGTCCCTGTAACTCAACCAGCTGCAGTTTCCGCAGCACCTGTGCAAGAAGAACAGAAGGAAGCAGCAAACAATAGTGCAGCGACTCCAGCTGATGCATCAAATTTACATAAAATCTCTTCCCCTATGGTAGGGACTTTTTATGGCTCACCAACACCGGAAGCAGATTCATATGTAAAAGCAGGTTCAGTTGTTACGAAGGATTCTATCGTATGTATTGTAGAAGCAATGAAATTATTTAATGAAATTGAAGCTGAAGTTAATGGTGAAATCGTTGAAGTTCTAGTCAAGAATGGCCAATTAGTTGAATATGGGCAGCCATTATTTTTAGTAAAGCCGGAATAAGGAGCGATAACAGGATGATAAAGAAACTGTTAATTGCAAATAGAGGAGAAATAGCTGTCAGAATTATTCGTGCTTGCAGGGAAATGGGCATTGAATCTGTTGCCGTTTTCTCCGAGGCAGACCGTGAAGCGCTGCATGTACAGCTTGCAGACGAAGCCTATTGCATAGGACCGACATTATCAAAAGATAGTTACTTAAATGTAACTAATTTAATTAGTGTGGCAAAACTAACAGCTTGTGACGCCATCCATCCAGGATATGGTTTTCTAGCTGAAAACGCCGATTTCGCTGAGCTTTGCCGTGAATGTAATATTACCTTCGTGGGACCTAGTCCTGAGGCAATTACCAAAATGGGAACGAAAGATATTGCAAGGGAAACCATGCGTAAAGCAGGGGTTCCAATTGTACCAGGTTCAACCGGAATCATAAATGATATCGAAGAAGCACTCGAGCTTGTAAAGAGAATACAATACCCCGTGATCATCAAGGCAACTGCTGGCGGAGGCGGTAAAGGTATCCGTGTTGCAAAAAATGAGCAGGAACTCGTTAAGGGTATTAATATTACACAGCAAGAGGCGCTAACTGCTTTTGGTAATCCTGGGGTATACATAGAAAAGTATATTGAGGATTTCCGTCATGTTGAAATACAAGTTCTGGCAGACTCCTATGGTAATACTGTTCATTTAGGAGAAAGGGACTGTACGATTCAACGGAGGCTGCAAAAACTTTTAGAAGAGTCTCCATCACCAGCGTTAGATGGGGAAATTCGTGAAGAAATGGGAAATGCTGCAGTAAAAGCGGCAAAAGCAGTTGATTATTCAGGGGCAGGAACGGTAGAATTTATATATGACTATCGCAATCGTAAATTTTACTTCATGGAAATGAATACAAGGATACAGGTGGAGCACCCAGTTACTGAAATGGTTACAGGTATTGATCTTATTAAGGAGCAAATCCGAGTAGCTTCAGGTGAAAAATTAACGGTAAAGCAACAGGATGTTACGTTTACAGGCTGGGCAATTGAATGCCGAATCAATGCAGAGAACCCTGAAAAGAACTTCATGCCTTCAGCAGGAAAGATAAATATGTACCTGCCTCCTGGCGGTTTTGGTGTTCGAATTGATTCAGCTGCATACCCTGGTTATACGATTCCACCTTATTATGATTCTATGATTGCAAAGGTCATCACATATGGGAATAGCAGGGAAGAAGCAATCTCACGAATGAAACGTGCGTTAAGTGAATTTGTGATTGAGGGTATTCATACTACTATTCCGTTCCATTTAAGATTGCTTGAGCATGAAAGTTTCGTAGAGGGACAGTTCAATACGAAATTTCTAGAGTTACATGATGTGATGAAGTCTATCTAAATCTGGAGGTGTACTTTATGAGCGAGTATAATGTACTGGAAATGAATCAAGGTAACAGTGGCCACGGAAAAGTTGAAATTGCACCAGAAGTCATTGAAGTCATTGCAGGTATTGCTGCTTCCGAGGTCGAGGGAGTTGCACAAATGCGTGGGAACTTTGCAACAGGTGTAGTTGAACGGCTGGGGAAGAAAAACCACGGTAAAGGTGTTAAGGTGGAATTATCAGAAGAAGGAATTACAGTTGACGTATACTGCTTAATGAAATTTGGGGTATCGATCCCAACTGTAGCAGGGAAAATTCAAGATAACATTCGTCAAGCATTACTCAACATGACAGCTCTAGAAGCTGAAGCAGTAAACATCCACGTAGTCGGTATCTCATTCGAAACCCAAAAACCAGAACCAGAAGTGGAAGAAGAGATTTAAACATTTGACCAAAGGAGAGAGTCCTTTGGTTTTTTTCTTTTTTTACGGTTATTAGTATACAGCTTCTAGGTAAAAATAAGGTATTACAGTGCGAATCAATTTTAGTTATGCTATTATCTTTTTATGTGCAAAACAATATCATGCAATTGTTGTATGAAATTAGACAAATATTAATTATGATCTCTAAAGGAGTTAACGGTATAATGAAAAGAAGAACTGCAAGGGAAAAGGCGCTGCAAGCCCTTTTTCAAATTGATGTAAGTAATACAGAGCCAGCTTCTGCAATTGAACATGTTTTAGAAGGGGAGTCAGGAGATGACTACCTAACTAAGCTTGTGTTAGGAGTGGTTGAACATAAAAATGAAATTGATCCATTAATCATAGTAAACCTTGAAAAATGGACGATGGACCGTTTAGCTACCGTAGACAGAAACTTATTAAGGTTAGCCATTTTTGAATTAAAATATTTCCGAAATGAAACACCTGAAAATGTTATTTTAGATGAAGCAATAGAAATTGCTAAAATCTACGGAGATGAACAATCCAGCCGATTTATTAATGGTGTATTATCAAAGGTGAAACAGCAGCTGATTAGCGAATAAATAGATTGCTTATTACTGGAGGGGAAGCATTATGACTGCAACAATTATTGATGGTAAGGAAATAGCCGCAAAGAAAAAGGTGGAAATTGCAGAGGAAGTAAAAAAGCTAAAGGAACAAGGGGTAATACCAGGGCTTGCTGTCATTCTCGTGGGGAATAATCATGCATCCAGAACATATGTAACAAATAAAGAAAAAACTTGTCTAGAACTTGGCATGCACTCTGTTCTAATTGAGTTACCTGAAGAGGTTTCCCAGGAAGAACTACTGTTGAAAATCGAGGAGTTGAATGGAGATAATGCAATCCACGGTATTCTTGTTCAACTGCCACTGCCAAAGCATATTGATGAAATTAAAGTAATTGAAGCGATTTCACCTTTAAAAGATGTCGACGGATTTCATCCCATAAATATCGGAAGAATGATGACCGGTCAAGATGCGTTCTTACCATGTACTCCTTTTGGAATCATGGTGCTTTTAGAGGAGACTGGTATATCTGTTGCTGGCAAACATGTAGTAGTTGTAGGGAGAAGTAATATTGTTGGAAAGCCAGTGGGTCAGTTGTTTCTTAATCAACATGCAACTGTAACGTACTGTCATTCACGGACAAAGGATTTACAGGCTCAAACATCACAGGCTGATATACTTGTTGCAGCAGTTGGAATTGCTAATTTTATTAAAGCGGATCATGTAAAAGAAGGTGCAGTTATTATTGATGTAGGGATAAACCGAAATGAAGCTGGAAAGCTTTGCGGGGATGTTGATTTTAATGAAGTTGTTGAAAAAGCCGGTTATATTACTCCAGTTCCAAAGGGAGTAGGTCCTATGACCATTACGATGCTCATGTATAACACTCTTAAATCAGCAAAAAATACGCTGCGGTCCTAAAAAGGAGTTCGTAATGCAGGAAAAAAAGTATTTATCTGTATTGGCATTAACAAAATACATAAAAAGAAAATTTGATGCTGATCCCCATTTGCAGGATGTCCATGTAAGAGGTGAGATATCCAACTTTAAACAGCATTCGAGCGGGCATATGTATTTTACCTTAAAGGATGAAAAAGCACGCATTCTTGCTGTCATGTTCGCCAGGGAATCACGGACAATGAAGTTTTCGCCAGAAAACGGCATGAAGGTGGTTGTAAAAGGAGATATTTCTGTCTATGAACCAAGTGGTCAATATCAAATATATATAAAAGAAATGCAGCCGGATGGAATTGGGGAGTTATTTTTAGCTTATGAACAGTTAAGAAAAAGACTTGAAGCGGAAGGCTTATTTTCGATAGAACGAAAGAAGTCAATTCCGAGCTATCCGAAGACGGTAGGCGTCATTACTTCCCCAACAGGAGCTGCAATTAGAGATATTATCACAACGATAAAAAGACGTTATCCAATTGCGAATATTCTAGTATTACCCGCTCTCGTCCAAGGTGGAAATGCCGCTCCTTCTATCGCTAAAGCTATTGAAAAGGCAAATACGCTGGATGACCTTGATGTGCTTATAGTTGGTCGTGGAGGCGGTTCAATTGAAGAATTATGGGCTTTTAATGAGGAATTAGTCGCTAGAGCTATATTTCAATCCGAAGTCCCTATCATTTCTGCAGTTGGACATGAAACAGATTTTACAATTGCGGATTTTGTTGCTGATATGCGTGCGCCAACGCCGACTGCAGCAGCTGAGTTAGCTGTTCCGCATATCGATGAATTAATGGAAAGACTGCTGCAGCGAAAAACCCGTATGCTCCAGTCGATGAATAGCCTATACCGATACGAGAAGCAACGGTTAGACAGAGTACAAAAATCCTATGCTTTTCGGTACCCACAGCGTCTTTACGAACAAAAGCTTGAGCAGGTAGATAAATTAACAGAACTGCTTGTTCGCGGTGCCTCCAGGTTGTCAGACGTCAAAAGGTCACAGCATCAAACAGTACACAATCGTTTGATGCGGAACCATCCAAGGGTAGCATTACGCGATGCAGCGGACAGGTTTGACCGCTCACAAAAAGATATCGGGCGGGCAATGGAGAAAATTCTCTTAAAGAAACAAACAGAATTTGATAGGGTTATTTCAACCCTTCAGGCTTTAAGTCCGTTAAAAATAATGGAACGTGGATACAGCCTCGTTTATTCAAATGAAAATGAATTAATAAAAAGTATTAAACAAGTGAAAGAGAACGAACCACTTCAAATTCAATTAACAGATGGAAGCCTTCTCTGTAATGTACAGAATATAAAGGAGAGCGAAAACCGTGAGTAATGAACAAAAGATTTCCTTTGAGGAAGCAATGAGTAAGCTTGAGCAAATTGTGGATAAGCTTGAAGAAGGAGATGTCCCTTTAGAAGAAGCAATTGTCTTTTATAAAGAAGGGATGGAACTATCCAAGCTATGTCATGATAAGCTTAAAAGTGTTGAAGAACAATTAACACAGATTATTACGGAGGACGGGCGGAAACAAAACTTTACGATAGAAGAGGAGGAATAGGCTTTGAGTGCTAAAGTTCTAGATGCTTTTACACAAGAACATAAACAACTGCTTGAATCAGAGCTTCGAAGCTTGGTGCAAAAGCTGAAGGCACCTCCTATTATTAAAGAAGCCATGCATTATTCCCTTGAAGCAGGCGGTAAAAGAATTCGTCCTTTGCTAGTATTTGCTACAATTGCTGCTTTTGGTAAAGACCCTAAAATTGGGCTGTTAGCAGCTTCGGCAATAGAAATGATTCATACTTATTCATTAATCCATGATGACTTGCCAAGTATGGATAATGATGACCTTAGAAGAGGGAAGCCAACGAATCACAAAGTGTTTGGCGATGCAATCGCCATTCTAGCCGGAGATGCTTTATTAACCTTCAGCTTCGAGGTGATTGGACAGATTCCAAATGAAAATGTTTCGAGTGAGACTAAACTACGATTGGTAACCGAAATGGCCAAAGCTGCAGGCAGTGAAGGAATGGTTGGCGGTCAGGTAGCTGATATGGAAGGAGAGGGAAAAACTCTAACCATTGAAGAGCTTGAGTATATACATATACATAAAACAGGAAGACTTTTAAGATTTAGTGTCATTGCAGGTGCGTTGTTAGGTGGGGCAAATCAGGAGCAACTGGAGAACCTTTCTTCTTTTGCCCATCATCTTGGGCTTGCTTTTCAAATACAGGATGACATTTTAGACTTAGAAGGCAATCCAGAGTTACTGGGTAAACCTGTTGGAAGTGACACCACTAATAATAAGAGTACCTATCCACAGCTTTTAACGATGGAGGGTGCGAAGGAAGAGTTACAAAAACAATTAGATTTGTCCAAACAATACTTAGAAAAGACTGGACTTAATATAAATCTGTTAAGTGAAATTGCAGATCTTGTGGCATCTAGAGACCACTAATATAACTGGTATTTGAACAACAAAGTAATTGTGTTATAATTGTTGTCAATGTAGAAAACGTTGTTAATGCCGTTACCACTATTAGTGTTAGCGGCTATTTTTAAATAGTAGACTGAAAGAAAAAGTATGAAAGTGAGTGGTCCAAACATGGATCTGTTATCAATAAAAGACCCTTCCTTTTTAAAAGGGATGTCAAATCAAGAATTGGAGGCTTTAAGTCAAGATATACGCCAATTCTTGATTGAAAAGCTGTCTGTAACTGGAGGCCATATAGGACCGAATTTAGGTGTTGTCGAATTAACAATTGCTTTACATAAATGTTTTGACAGCCCCAAGGACAAATTTATTTGGGATGTAGGACATCAGTCCTATGTTCATAAAATACTGACAGGCAGGGCTAGCGAATTTGATACATTGCGTCAATATAAAGGACTGTGCGGCTTTCCGAAAAGAATTGAAAGTGAGCATGATGTTTGGGAAACAGGACATAGCTCAACTTCCCTATCCGCTGCGATGGGAATGGTCATTGCCAGAGACTTGAAAAAAGAGAGCTCCTTTATTGTCCCGATTATTGGCGATGGTGCGTTAACAGGTGGTATGGCGTTAGAAGCATTAAACCATATTGGTCATGAAAAGAAGAATATGATTGTCATACTGAACGACAATGAAATGTCAATTGCTCCTAATGTTGGTGCTCTTCATAATATCCTTGGTCAATTACGCACTGCTGGTAAATATCAGTGGGTTAAAGACGAGTTAGAATTATTCTTAAAAAAGGTTCCAGCTGTTGGAGGAAAACTCGCAGCAACTGCTGAACGTGTTAAAGACAGTCTTAAATATTTATTTGTTTCAGGTATGTTTTTTGAGGAAATGGGCTTTACGTACTTAGGTCCAGTGGATGGTCATGATTATGAAGCTTTATTTGAAAATTTCCGCTATGCCAAAAAAACGGAAGGACCAGTGCTTCTACACGTAATCACGAAAAAAGGAAAAGGTTTTCACCCGGCTGAAAGCGATACAAAAGGTACTTGGCATGGAACAGGGCCATATAAGATGGATACCGGTGCCTTTGTTAAGTCTGATAAAGCCCCTCCAGCATGGAGCAGCCTAGTTAGTGAAACAGTTCGCAAGCTTGCACGCGAAGATGAGCGAATTGTGGCGATTACCCCCGCAATGCCGGTTGGTTCTAAGCTTGAAGGTTTTGCTAGTGAATTTCCAGAGAGAATGTACGATGTTGGGATAGCTGAACAGCATGCTGCTACGGTAGCTGCAGGGTTAGCGACCCAAAATATGAAGCCATTTTTAGCCATCTATTCGACATTTTTACAACGGGCATATGATCAAGTTGTTCATGACATTTGCCGTCAGAATCTAAATGTTTTCATCGGAATTGATCGGGCTGGGTTAGTAGGAGCAGATGGTGAAACCCATCAGGGCGTATTTGATATTGCCTTTTTAAGACATGTGCCCAATATAGTGTTAATGATGCCTAAGGATGAAAATGAAGGGCAGCATATGGTTTATACGGCTCTAAATTATGATGATGGCCCAATTGCGATGAGATTCCCTCGAGGAAATGGTTTAGGTGTTCCAATGGATGAAAAATTCACGAGCATTCCAATCGGCACCTGGGAGGTTTTAAAGGAAGGAGAAGACGGCGCTATCTTAACCTTTGGTACCACAATCCCAATGGCAATGGAGGCAGCTGAAGTTCTAGAGAAACAAGGAATTTCAGTAAAGGTAGTTAATGCGCGGTTTATAAAGCCATTAGATGAAAAAATGCTCAATCAGTTATTTTCAAAGAATACCCCTATTCTAACCATTGAAGAAGCAATACTCCAGGGCGGATTTGGAAGCTATGTATTAGAATACGCACATGATCAAGGTTTTTATCATCAAGCAATTGACCGGATGGGGATACCGGACAAATTTATCGAGCATGGAGATGTTAATTCACTGCTAGAGGAAATAGGGATGACTACTTCTGAGGTTGTTAAAAGAATGACTATACTTGCGCGAAAAAAACAACAAAGGGCATAAGTAATGAAAAACAAAGAGCGTTTAGATGTTTTATTAGTTGAAAGAGGATTAGCTGAAACTCGGGAGAAGGCGAAGCGTTCTATTATGGCAGGGCTTGTTTATTCAAACGAGGAGCGTTTAGAAAAACCTGGAGAAAAAGTAAAAGTAGATATTCCGCTGATGATAAAAGGAAAAGTGCTCCCTTATGTCAGTCGCGGCGGTCTTAAGCTTGAGAAGGCGTTGAAGGTCTTTGATGTGACAGTCAAGGATAAAATTATGCTCGATATTGGTGCTTCTACGGGAGGCTTTACTGACTGCGCTTTGCAAAATGGTGCCAAAATGTCCTATGCCTTGGATGTAGGATATAATCAGCTTGCATGGAAGCTGCGTCAGGATGAACGTGTAGTGGTTATGGAAAGAACCAACTTCCGGTATGTAACACCGAAAGAATTGGCAGGAGAAATGCCCAATTTTGCAACCATCGATGTTTCTTTTATTTCCTTAAAGTTAATCTTACCTGTTTTAAAAACACTTCTTGTTCCTGACAGTGATATTGTCGCGCTCGTCAAACCGCAATTCGAAGCAGGTCGTGAGCAGGTTGGAAAAAAAGGTATCGTTCGTGATGAAAAAGTACATTTACAGGTTGTTAATAAAATTGTCGATTTTGCTCTTGAACAAGGATTTAATGCGGTTAATTTATCCTTTTCTCCTATCACAGGAGGAGACGGGAATATTGAGTTTCTCCTTCACCTCAGGTGGGTAGGGGAGCAAGATAAAGGTCAAAATCAATTACCTTTCGAGCCTTCACAAATAGTAAAAGACTCCCACCTGGAATTTAAATCCAAACAAGATGTAGAAGGATGAGCATATGCTTATCCTTCCTTTTAGATTTGACAAGATTTTCTCTTGAATAATCATTGTACATCCTAGGCAAAATGGGCTAACATATTGGTATAAGCGACATTTTGTACAAAATACATAAATGTTCTGATGATTACGGGGTGAATGATTTGAATAAAGGTCAACGTCATATAAAAATTAGAGATATTATCACTAATAATGATATTGAAACACAAGATGAACTTGTTGACGAGCTAAAAAGTGCTGGGTTTAATGTAACGCAAGCAACTGTTTCGAGAGATATTAAAGAACTGCACTTGGTTAAAGTCCCATTGTTAGATGGCAGATACAAATATAGCCTTCCAGCAGACCAACGCTTTAATCCATTGCAAAAATTAAAAAGATCGTTAATGGATGCATTTGTTCGAATAGATTCTGCTGGACATTTACTTGTCATGAAATGTCTGCCTGGAAATGCGATGGCAATCGGTGCATTACTTGATAACCTTGACTGGGAAGAAATATTAGGAACCATCTGTGGGGACGATACGATTTTAATCATTTGTCGTACACCTGAAGATACAGAGACGATCACAAATCGGTTCCTTGACATGCTGTAATGGGGGGAAAGGACCATGTTATCAGAATTATCGATTAAGAACTTTGCCATTATTGAGGCCCTTGCCATTTCGTTTGACAAGGGCTTGACTGTTTTAACAGGAGAAACGGGTGCAGGAAAATCAATAATTATTGACGCCATTCATCTGCTGGTGGGCGGCAGAGGTTCTGCTGAGTTTGTCAGACATGGGGAAGATAAGGCAGAAATTGAGGGTCTATTTCAAATAGATGAGCACCATCCTGTGACTACAAAAGCATTTGAGTTTGGAATTGAAATTGAAGAAGGTATGGTCGTTTTACGAAGAGATATTTCTCGGACTGGCAAAAGTGTTTGTAGAATCAATGGTAAGCTTGTGACGATTTCAACTCTTCGGGAAGTGGGTTCTACCTTAGTTGATATACATAGTCAGCATGAACACCAAGATTTAATGGATGAGAGCAGGCATTTACTCTTACTTGACCAATTTGGGTTTGAGGAAATTTCCCGTTCTCAGGCAGAATACCAAGAAGTATTTCATCGCTATGAACAGACTTTTCATAAACTTAAATCTTTAAGTGAGAATGAGCAAAAAACAGCCCATCGATTAGATTTAATTCAATTTCAATTTGACGAGATTCAAAATGCAAATTTAAAGCTTAATGAAGATGAGCAGCTCTTTGAAGAAAAAAGAAAGCTTGTGAATTTTGAGCGTGTTTTTGATGCGATCCAATCCAGTTATAATGCTCTTACAGGAGAACAAAAGGGGCTAGATTGGATTAGTTTGGTAATGGGCCAGCTTGAAGACGCTCAAGCATTGGATTCCGCTTATAAAGAATTATATGAATCCGTTATGAACAGCTTTTATCAATTAGAGGATGCTTCCCGCACATTGAGAAATGAACTAGATGAATTAGAATATGATCCGCAGCGATTGAATGTAATTGAAGAAAGATTAAATGAAATTAATCAGTTAAAGCGGAAGTATGGAAAAACAATTGAAGAAATTTTAGAATATGCAGCGAAAATTGAAGAAGAAATAGAAACATTGCAAAATAAAGAAACACATATAGGGCAATTAGAGAAACAACTAGCCTCCATTAAAAAGGATTTAAGTCTAGAAGCCAAACAGCTGACGGAGCTCCGAAAACGCTGGGCTGGGAAGCTGACAAAATTAATTCATAATGAATTGAAAGAACTATACATGGCAAAAACAGTTTTTGAAATCCGCTTTGAATCTGTCTTGCCACATTTTACAAAAAACGGTGTGGATCACGTGGAGTATTTTATTTCAACAAACCCAGGTGAACCTTTGAAACCATTATCAAAAATTGCCTCTGGCGGTGAACTATCGAGGATAATGCTAGCACTTAAAAGTATTTTTTCGAAACACCAAGGAGTTACATCCATTATCTTTGATGAGGTGGATACTGGTGTCAGCGGCAGGGTAGCACAATCGATAGCTGAAAAAATTTATAAAGTAGCTGTCGATTCACAGGTATTATGTATTTCTCATTTGCCACAAGTAGCTGCAATGGCAGATACTCATTTGTTTATTTCTAAAGTGACAAAAGGCGGGCGAACCAAAACTTCGGTCAGTCCACTCAGTGTAGAAGAAAAAATAAGGGAAATTGGCCGAATGATATCTGGCGTTGAAATTACCGATTTAACGAAAAAACATGCTGAAGAATTGTTATTTTTAGCATCTGAAAATAAAAAAATTGAAAAGCTTCCCAATTAGGGGAGCTTTTTTATGTTGTCTTAGGTTATAAATGCCGCTGATGGAGGCAAAATTAAAGATGTAGCCATTTCGATGTAGGTGAAACGCTAAACGAGGAGAGTGAAGATTTTGAAGTTAGAAATAATTAGAAAGATCATTGGTGGAATTCTCCTTGTTTCATTAATCAGCGTTCTTTATTTTCAGCCATTTCAGCAGTACCTTGATATACCAAAGACCATTACAGTCTTTGAAGGACAAGATTATACTTTTCAAAAGGCTGTACCGGTATCAGCCTCTTTAGTATCTCACAATTCAACTATCACACTTGAACAGGATAAAAACAATGTTTCCTTAGTAGCAAACGAAAAAGGTAACGAAGAAATGCTATTAGAGTTTGCGGGGATACCTGTAAAAAAGGTCGATGTAAATGTTTTAAAGGACTTCAGAGTCCAGCCAGGTGGACAATCTATCGGTGTTAAATTAAATACGGTTGGCGTATTGGTCGTAGGCCACCATTTAGTTAATACTGAAGATGGAAAAAAATCGCCAGGTGAAATAGCAGGTATCAAGATCGGTGATATTATTACGGAAATTAATGGTAACAAAATTGAAAAAATGACAGATGTTGCTCCCTTTGTACAAAATGCAGGACAAAGCGGAGAAGCATTAGATATGGTTATTAGCAGGGAAAGCGGTAAGTTCACAACGAAACTAACTCCCCTTAAAGATAAGGGAGAAAACTCCTATAAGCTTGGATTATATATTCGTGATTCAGCAGCAGGAATTGGAACCATGACATTTGTTCATCCACAATCTAAAAAATATGGTGCCCTCGGGCATGTCATTTCTGATATGGATACGAAAAAGCCAATTGTTGTAGAAGATGGTCAAATCGTTCGGTCTACTGTTACATCGATTGAAAAAGGCAGTAATGGAGACCCAGGAGAAAAGCTTGCGCGATTCTCTTCAGACCGTGAAATTGTCGGAAACATCACAAAAAACAGCCCATTTGGCATATTCGGAGTATTAAATAAAGAGTTAAAGAACGGAATTTTGGATAAACCACTGCCAATTGCCCTATCTCACCAAGTGAAGGAAGGGCCAGCAAAAATTTTAACAGTGGTAAATGATGACAAGGTTGAAGAATTTGAAATTGAAATTGTCAGCACGATCCCGCAGAAATTTCCAGCAACAAAAGGCATGGTTTTAAAAGTAACCGATCCAAAGCTTCTAGAAAAAACTGGAGGAATCGTTCAGGGGATGAGCGGAAGTCCAATTATCCAGGACGGAAAGCTAATTGGAGCAGTAACACATGTCTTTGTCAATGATCCAACCTCTGGCTATGGAGTACACATTGAATGGATGTTAAATGAAGCAGGAATTAACATATACGAAAAACCTAAAGAAAAAGCTAGCTAAAACTAAAATCAGTAATAAAAACAAAATAGGTGATATCGCCTATTTTGTTTTTATATATAAAGTTTTTTCGACAAAACCAAGGAATAATTTGGCATAAATGCGGATTTAGTCGAATTTTAAAGGAAAACAAAGAAAAGATGAGATTTTCTCACTATTTTAAGAAATATTAAAAAATCTAGAGGAATTTTAGTTGCATTGTCGAATTTCTAATTTAGAATAGAATTAAGAGAATAAAAAATTAATGTTAAATAGAGATAGGACCATTTGGACTTGAGGAGGATATAAAAGTGAAAAAGATTAAAGTTTGTGTCGTGGATGATAATAGGGAGTTAGTTGGATTATTAGAGGACTATATTTCTTCCCAAGATGATATGGAAATTGCGGGTATTGCACATAATGGTCAGGATTGTTTAGAACTTCTTGAATCAACGGATACGGATGTACTCGTTTTAGATATTATTATGCCCCACCTAGATGGTTTAGCTGTCCTAGAGCGCTTAAGAGAGCTGAAAAAGGGTGCAATTCCAAATGTTATTATGTTGACTGCATTTGGACAAGAAGACGTTACAAAGAAGGCAGTAGAACTTGGTGCTTCGTATTTTATTTTGAAACCTTTTGATATGGAGAATTTAGGTAACCATATCCGTCAAGTAAGCGGTAAAAGCAGTCAGGTAAGCAGGAAAGCTTCATCAGGAAATTACCGTTCACACACTGAAAATAAACCAAGAAATCTAGATGCCAGTATTACAAGTATTATTCATGAAATTGGTGTTCCAGCACATATTAAAGGATACTTATACTTGCGTGAAGCCATTTCAATGGTTTATAACGATATTGAATTACTTGGCTCCATTACGAAAGTGTTATACCCTGATATTGCAAAGAAATATAACACCACAGCAAGCCGTGTGGAACGTGCAATACGTCATGCCATCGAAGTAGCGTGGAGCCGTGGAAATATCGATTCCATTTCATCATTATTCGGTTATACAGTAAGCATGTCCAAGGCAAAGCCTACAAACTCCGAGTTTATTGCTATGGTTGCTGACAAGCTTCGTTTAGAGCATAAGGCTTCTTGAAAAGACCAATAATATAATGAAAAAAGCCTTCATTTTCGAAAAATGAAGGCTTTTTTATGTCTTGGCTGTGTTAAGGTCTACTGTTGATTTTAGAACCTGTTGATTGGAGCGGAAGGCGCTTGACTCCTCGAAAATGCTATCGCATTTTCTTCGTGCGTGGGCAGATTCGAGGATGTAAATCAAAGTCCTGCGGGATGAACGAGCTGAGTGAGACCCCGCAGGAGCGAAGCTGTAAGGAGGCTCACGGGCGAGCCAGCAGAAAGCATAG
>Ga0307408_100000760_pt1 | contig 25924 bp, 19 predicted proteins | sample 322Cmetagenome_FD_202116 | JGI IMG/M metagenome (GOLD analysis project Ga0307408, IMG submission 202116) | Maize rhizosphere microbial communities from greenhouse at UC Davis, California, United States - 322HYB-C-3 | ecosystem: Host-associated > Plants > Roots > Rhizosphere > Soil | place...
TGGCACCGCAGAATTGAGCGTAAGCCAATGCAGTTCATGATTATATCATTGATTGTCATCCTGATTGGTGGAATGATTGAAATGATGCCAACCTTCCTGGTATCGTCTAACGTGCCCACTATTGCCAGTGTTAAACCTTATTCGCCTTTGGAATTACAGGGCCGTGATATATACATCCGCGAAGGTTGCGTGAATTGTCACTCGCAAATGGTTCGTCCTTTTCGCTCTGAAACGGAACGCTATGGTGAGTATAGCAAAGCAGGTGAATTTGTGTACGACCACCCGTTTCTATGGGGTTCTAAACGTACCGGACCGGATCTTCAGCGCGAAGGTGGCAAATACTCTAACGCCTGGCATTTTAACCACTTGCTAGATCCAACCACCATGTCGCCGGGTAGTATTATGCCGCAATATCCCTGGTTAATTGAGCAAAAGCTTGATACCCTTACCACTGCATCGAAAATTACGGCAATGCGGACTTTGGGTGTGCCTTATGAGGAGGATTTTGAACAAACAGCGAACAAAAAGCTGGATGAACAGGCAAAAATGATCACCGCCAACCTATCCGCAGACAATATTAAAGTAAAAAGCGACCGGGAAATTATAGCCATCATCGCCTACCTGCAGAGAATGGGGGTCGATATTAAGGCGGGAGGGAGTTTGGGAGCGGGAAATTGAGTTCGAGGACCGAGGTATGAGGTATGATGAGTGCTTCAGACTTCAGACTTCTGACTTCCGACATCCGACTTCTGACCTCTGACTTCCGACATCAAAATAACACACTATACAAGACAAACCATGTTCAAACAATTTTTAAATACAGTAACAGGAAGTAATATTTATCTTATTTCTTCCCTTTGGATATTCCTGATATTCTTTATTCTGGTGGCGGTTATGCTGATAAAAATGAATAAAGACCATATCCAGCACATGAGCGAACTTCCTTTAAACGACGAAAATCCGGATGCTTTATGAAACGAAGTATTTACACCATTTCTCTATTGATTTTAAGTATTCCGGCATTTGCGGAAGAAAAAGCAGCAGAACGGCTCGGCAGCGGCAATATTTATCAGGACTTACTTTTTATATCTCTGGCTTCACTGATATTTCTTTTATTACTCGTATCGCTTGTTCTTTTAAAAGCCTTTAAAGGTATCTCGAAAGAACTGCTGAACCCTACTCCTTTGGTAAATGAGCCGGTAAAAGTTTTAGAATTTGAGGAATGGCTTGCACTTAAAAATTCCGCGCCGAGCATTTGGAATAAATTATTAGGGCTTAAACCCATTTCAGAGGAGAAAGAACTTTTGCTAGAGCATAAATTCGACGACATCTCGGAGCTGGACAATCCTACGCCAGCATGGTTTATGTGGCTTTTTTATGCATCTATCGCTATCGGTGCGGCTTATTTATTCACGTATCACGGCGGTGGTGGTGGAAAGTTACAGGAAGAAGAATATGCCATTGAAATGGAAGAAGCGGTAGCTGAAAAGGCGGCTTATCTTGCTAATGCAGCCAATTTAATTGATGAAAATACAGTGGAAGAGAGTAAAGAGGCTTCTGTGATTACTTCAGGGCAGGCCATTTTTAACTCTAACTGTATTGCCTGCCATGGTGATAAAGGCCAGGGTGTTGTTGGACCTAACTTAACGGACGAGTACTGGCTTCATGGCGGAAAAATCAACAACGTTTTTAAAACGATAAAGTACGGCATTCCGGATAAGGGTATGATTTCATGGGAAAAAACCTTAAGCCCGAAACAAATTTCGGAGGTGGCTAACTATATCAAATCTCTTAAAGGAACTAACCCGGCAAATCCTAAAGCTCCCCAAGGGGAAAAGGAGGGGTGAGAGAGCGGTCAGCTATGAGCAATCAGCAATCAGAAATGAGCTATGAGCAGTCAGCAATCAGAAATCAGGAATGAGCGATCAGCAAAGAGCTCACAGCTTTATCCCAAAATCATTAAGGGGACATTGTATCATTTGCGCAGCTATTTAAGTTATTTCTTACTTACGCTCTTATTCGCAGGCCCTTTTATTCGGTTTAATGGTGAGCAATTGGTTCTTTTAAATATCCTGGAAAGAAAATTCGCCTTTTTCGGATTGGTTTTCTTCCCGCAGGATTTCCACATTTTTGTTCTTGCCACGCTTACCTTCATTGTTTTTATCATTCTGTTTACAGCTATTTTCGGGCGGGTTTGGTGTGGCTGGGCTTGTCCGCAAACCATATTTATGGAAATGCTTTTCCGTAAAATTGAGAACCTTATTGAGGGCGATGCTACCAAACAGAAAAAACTGGATGCTTCGGAATTAAACTTGGAAAAATTTGTAAAAAAGGGATTGAAACATAGCATATTTATCCTGCTGTCTTTTCTTATTGCCAATGTTTTCCTCGCCTATATTATAGGCTCCGATGCCCTGCTTAAAATCATCAGCGAACCTGTCTCACTACATATTGCCGGATTTAGTTCAATCGTCCTGTTCACCTTGATCTTTTACCTGGTGTTTGCCCGTTTCAGGGAACTGGTCTGTATTGTAATTTGTCCTTATGGGCGACTGCAAGGTGTTTTATTAGATAATAAAAGCATTGTTGTGGCTTATGATTATTTGCGGGGCGAGCCAAGAGGCAAAAAATCACGCAAAGCGGAAATAATCACGACCAAAGGAGATTGTATCGACTGTAATCTGTGCGTACATGTTTGTCCTACCGGAATTGATATTCGCAATGGCACTCAGCTGGAATGTATCAATTGCACCGCTTGTATTGATGCCTGCAATATGGTAATGGAAAAAATTGATCGCCCGCAAAACTTGATTGGTTTTAAATCTGAACAACAAATTGCACTCAAAACCCCATTCAACCTGGGAAAAAGGGTATATGGTTATACAGCCATATGGGTTGCTTTACTGATAGCATTAATTGTCCTTATAGTTCAGCGCACAGATATTGAAACTACCGTATTGAGGGCTGCGGGCACTTTATACCAGCAACGTAATGATGGAACTGTCAGTAATCTATACAATGCAGAACTGGTCAATAAAACCTCTAATGTTATTACTTTCGAAATCAGACCTGCAAATCCAACCGATAAACTTCAATTGATACAACGCTCTGATAAACTGGAAAAAGGAAAAAGTACCCGGTTAACCTTTTTTATTATACGCCCGGCAAAAGCAATAAGTAGCTACAAATCTGAAGCTGAGCTCGAAATAATATCAGGAAATAAAATACTCGACCGGGTAAAAACAACATTTATAGGGCCACCAAATTTATAAAAATCATGAGCTGGGGAACAAAACTAATCATAGCGCTTATCTCCTTTATGGGATTTATTGTTTTTCTGGGAATCAGAATGGTTTTTAGCAATGAAGATGCTCTGATAGACAAAGACTATTACGAGCAGGGCATAAACTACGATACGGAGTATAATGAAAAACAACAAGCCCTCCAGGATTCCATTGTACCTCAAGTTACTATAAAAGAATCTGGCTTAAACATTGCATTTCCAGTTCCGGTAAAGTATAAAATTATCTGCAAGAAGCTCTCGGATGCAAATAAGGATCGATTTTATAATGGGAATACCGAAAGCCGGAATATTCGACTTGATGCCAGCGAACTCGAAAAAGGCTCTTGGCTTTTAGCTATCGAATATCGGGTGCAGCAAAAAACCTATTTAGTTAAACGCCAAATTGTACTTCCATGACTTACCAAGCCCTAGCTTTTTTTACCGGCATGTTCGGAAGTTTACATTGCGTGGCCATGTGCGGGCCTTTGATGCTAGTCATGCCATTCGGAAACCTCACGACATGGCAATTGCTGCTTCGAAGTCTTTTTTATCAAAGTGGTAGAATATTAATGTATTCCTTTTTAGGCTTGCTATCAGGCGCTATAGGAACTGGATTTAATATTATTGGCTGGCAGAAAGGCTTAAGTGCAGGTACTGGAATTATCCTTCTCATTATTTCCTTAGCGCATTTCTTTCCTCAAGTATTTAAATCGAACCACAAATTATACTTGAAATTTTCATCGTCCATTCAAAAGTCACTGGCAAAATACTTATTTAAACCCTACGGAAGTTTTGTTGCAGGCTTGCTAAATGGATTGCTTCCTTGCGCTATGGTGTACCTGGCTCTTGCCGGATCATTAAATGCCGGAAGCCTTGCAGATGGTGGCATTTTTATGATCTACTTCGGCTTAGGCACTAGTCCATTGCTCATTTTAACTTCCATATTTCCTCTATTTTTTAAAAGAAAATTTCAGGCAGGAAACCTTACTTATTACTTATTTATATTAGTAGGTACCTGGTTGATTTTAAGAGGTACGGATTGGTATTCTGTTTTAATGCACCAAAACGGATTAGGCGTAGAATGCCGTTAAATTGAGTAGTATCAGCAGGATGATATATAAAATGTATAGGAATCTTTCCCTAACTCGAAGAGGCCTAGCATTCGCTAGGCCCGGCTTTTGTGATCTTTATGAGACAGATAATTAAGTGGATTAGGTGTAATTTTCATTCCACAACTACCCAGCTGTGCCTACCCGATAGGAATCAGCCTGCATGGTTTATTTCTGTGGCGTTACGGCCTTCATCAAATAGTACTCGTACCTGTTTAACCCGTTTGCAGGGTCATTGGCAATCATCTCTTGTACCTGCTGTTCGTTTTCTACTTCAACAATTCCAAGTCCGTAAACACCTTGAGGGTCAAGAACCGGCCCGAAAGCAAGTACCATTCCTTTGGCCATGTAGTCATTCCAATATTGAATGTGTCGCTGCATAATGTCTCGCTCTTCATCTGTCATGTCCTGCATGAAAGTTGGCCGAGGTGGATTGAGATAAAGTGTGTAATGAGTTTTGGTCATGTTGTTATATGTTTCTTAGAGACGGCTTGCTGATATTTTCAGCCCGTTATATATTTCAAAAGCTCTGGCAATCTAACAATTATCCGCAAAACATCATTATTGGTAAATATAATAATGACCCACATCCAATTGTATTTCCTTCTAGCGCAGTTTAGTACCATTGTGGTTGTCGACGCTTCTCTTTGCAATCTACAAATGCAGGATGCTGGAGGCTTATCCTTTTTAGCTGACCAAATACATTGGCCGAAAGGCTGTTAAAATAATACAGATATAACGTTTTCATTGAATAAATAGCAATCTGCAGAAAGTAAGAAGGAGTTGTGTCACTAACAAGCTATCATTAAAGAGCGCTTGGAATATCATTGGAATCATAACGATGCATGACCTTCGTCATTCTTTTTGACCGCGTATTTCGCAAGCTTTACCGTAAATAAGAAAGGAAAGTTAACGATCATGAAAACGATACTTGTATTAACCAATTTTTCAAAGAAAAGTGAAAACGCAGCAAATGCAGCTCTGAACATTGCCATTTCCACCAAATCTGAAATCTTACTTTTTCATTCGCTTATCCATCCTGAAACTACACCCGATATTTTTAAAAATCCTGTCGAAGAATATGATTTATTGCATGGTGAAATCACAACGTATTTTAATGAACTCACAAGCCGGCTGAGAAGAACATTAAAAGAACGAAATGTTGAAGAATTTAAACCTCCTATCAGAATATTGAGAGCAACTGGCGACCTGGGTATAAGTGTTAGTGAAGTTGTAGCAGCCAATAATATCTGGATGGTTATAATGGGTACAAAAGAGAGCGACAATGGTTTAAGTAACTTTCTTTTCGGATCTTGTACGTTTAAAGTAATTAATAACGTGCTGTGCCCGGTTCTATTGATTCCCGAAAAAACAGATCTACAAGACATTCAGAAAATAGCCATCGTTACAGACAATATTTCATTTGACACCGAAGCGGCCGATTTTTTAACTGAATTTACCGAACCATATAATCCTAAACTTATCATGACTCAGGTCGCCTCGGATTCTAATACTTTAGTGGAAATACATGCAGAAGCGAGCACCCAAATACCTGGAAGTTGCAGATCGGGCCTGTTAAACAGCATCATACGAGAAAATATCATTAAAACAGATTTGGAGGCGTTTGTAAACGAAGATGATGTTGATATACTGGCCATTGTTCATAAAAAAGATGGACTGTTTCGCCAAATCTTTCATGGTGGTTTTATCAATACATTACTCAATTATAACCAACAGGCCATCCTGATTTTCCCGGTGAAATAAAACAGAATTACTATAAAAAACCCAAAGGATAGAAATCTACAATTCGTATTATTTCTTTCCTTTGGGTATTAAACAGTTCTGTAACAAGGCTAATCACCGGAGAGTATTAAAAATAGGAGCACTTTGATTATTTTCAAATCGGCCGCTTTTTTCTTCTAATAAAATCCTGAATACCACACCCTTTATACTATCTAAATCACTATTGATAAATGGTCACATAGGGCTAAGATGGGTAGTAACCCTTGAGAGTAATGGCAGGTTCGGTTAATCAATATCTGTAGGCCCTTCTCCGTTTCTTTTTTATCTTTCAACTCTTCAAAGTTTCCCCAGCTGATCACACTCTGCCAGTTGATCATATCTTTCATAGTATCTACCTGGAAACATACTCTAGGATTTGTCCGCATAATTTCCAATTTCAGTCCTTCAAAAGAAACTGCATAAATATATTGCCTATCGTAGGCATAGCTAATAGGAACCACATAAGTACGGCCGTTGCAATGGCAGCCAATCCGGCCAACTATCTCCTTTGACAAAATTTCTTCAATCTGGTCATTATTCAATTCTCCAAGCATAGTAAATAGGTTAATGTTATATTATTGATCTATATCCGGCAAAACGGGTATTGGACAGGTGAGTTATTGTCGCAATCCTTTTCATGGTACCGATATTATACCTTAAATTTCGGCCATTACTTGCATAATTTTTATGATCGGGATCATAGTTGGGAATGATCTGTGTTAGCTTATGAAAGAATGATTGATTGCTTTTTTAACTTGGTATTCTGGCTGTTCCTTCTGTATGCCACCCGTGGCGACTGCTTAAATATTTATCCGGTAAGATGATGCCGTTCCCGACACAGCATCATTTCCTATGAGCTCGATGTACTCTACTTTTGGAAAATAAAACCTACCCTCCTTTACTCTAACAAAAATACGTTTAAGTATCAACTGCTTCTGATCGAACCGGGCAGTCACAATGTAGCTACCATTTTCCTTTATCAAATAAAGAGGCAACTTGGGATAGGACACAAATCGTAACTCGTGATTTCCATTACCCAGAGGCTTTGACTGCAATCCATAAGCAAGTTTTCGCTGAATCGCCGTCAGCTGCGTTATCTGTCCTCTGTCGGCATATTTAATCCAGAAAGCATTTACAGGAACATTACTATCCACCTCTCCATCTTTGAAATTCAGCTGATATACAACGGTGTTCTCATCGGGATCTCTTTGGAGGTAAAACAACATATTATTAACCCCCTTCGGTATCGGAAGTGCTTTACCCAAATGATGGTAGATTTCATGGAGGGAAGTACTGTAACTTGAACTGGTGGTTAAAAGAAAGACGAGCAGAAGAAGAAGCGCTGCTCTCGCAATCCGGACGCTCCTTCTTTTGTATACCTGCTTAACAAACACAATTATTTTTTCCATACGTCCCGATCTTACCAGGAAGTTCAAAATCAATAAAATAAGCATGGCAACCTTACTTTACTATTCCAGCAAACCTCTGATAAAATACGGTTGGACTGTTTTCGTCCTTCGGCTGATATTTTCCAGCAATGATCGGCACGTAAATCACTCTTCTCCGGCTCTCTTCGCCAATTACTGAAGATTGGGCAACCCGATGCCAAAGCCGTCCGTCATGAACGGTTAAATCTCCGGCTAAAGGACTTACAGCAACTTCATTCGGGTCCTGGCCATGATCCAGAAAATATTTTTTTCTAAATAGAAACTGATATAAATTTTGATTATGAGTTCCGGGTATAATTCGCAAACCACCGTTCTCAGGTTTAAGATTACTCAAATGTATACCAACATTTAGCATTGGGTTTATTCTGCCTCCATAGAATATATCCCTCAAGCCATCAGTATGCCAGCCCATTTTGGTAAATTTACTTTCAAGGCCGTTTACATAATGATTAAAAACCATCCCATCTTTTTCCTTTTCGCCCAATCTTGCTCCTGATCCGGCAAGCTCTAATAGTGCTTGTAAACGCGGGTCGAGCAACAGGCCACTTAAAGTAGAATGATGCTGATTGATAAATGCAAATCTCTGCACAATGGCCGAACCATCAAGGTCTTTTCCGTACTTTATCGGTACGCCATTCACCTTTTTAACATCTGCCGCTATCCACTTCTCCTGCACTTCTTCCGAAGCTTTTATGATAGCATCTACTGTTTCCTGAGTAATAAAATTTTTGAAATGAATAAATCCGTGAGTATTAAAAAAATCTCTTTGTTCTGCTGTTAACGTTTCACCTAATGTGAATTTTGGATATACTGTTGCCATGATTTCTGATAATTAAAAATTAATAAGTAAAAAATAATAAGAAGTGCCGGCTGAGATGCCGGACCAGGATGGGGTAATTAGCAACAACAACTTTTGAATGCAGGCAGTAAGCTTATTCTTATACTATACGTATTAGTTCTATTTGCTTTAAACATACTCTATAGATTTAGTAGTTTATTCTACAAACTTAGGAAAACTTTTGTTGTTTAAAAATTTTCTCTACATTTTTTTAGAAAAAGCTAGGCAGTTATTAATGCATACTTTTTATAATTTTAATTTGAACAAAGTTCCGATTACTAATTTTGACACTAATCTAAACTGGATAGATTGAATATCAGCATTGCAAGATATTTAATCTATAGTTTTAATATACTAATTGAAAATAATATATTCGCCTCCGTTATCGGAATCAAGGAACAGTTTTATGAATTAAATCAGATTCAGAATAAGCTGATCGAAATTGTATATCCAAAGAATATGTTAATACTATGAACTACAGTTACGCGGCATTTGCCATTCCGGCTTTTTTCATATTCCTGGGCTTGGAATATTTAATGGCAAGAAATGTAAAACGAGAGATTTTTAAGTATGAAAGTTCGATAGCGAATCTAAGTATAGGGGTTGCCGAGCGCCTACTTAATCTCTTTGTTTCAGTCGGCTTTTACAAGCTTTTCTGCACAGTTTACGACAGATTTGCTCTCTTTTCTATCTCTAATGTATGGTGGGTGTGGCTGTTATTACTTCTGTTAACAGATTTGGTGTGGTACTGGTATCACCGCTTGGGCCATGAGGTTAATCTTTTATGGGGAGCCCATATTGTTCATCATCAAAGTGAGGAGTTTAACTATACCGTTTCTGCTCGTATAACTGTTATTCAGGCAGCAATTAGAAACTTATTCTGGTGTGTTCTTCCGCTAGCGGGCTTTCATCCAAATATGGTTATGGGCGTTTTAATTATTCATGGCGGATACTCTTTCTTTACACATACCCAACTTATTAGAGCTCCTAAATGGCTGGAATATATTTTGGTTACCCCTTCCATCCATGGTGTACACCATGCTTCCAACGAAAAATATCTAAACAAAAACTACGGTGACTTTTTCGTTTTCTGGGACAAGCTGTTCGGTACATTTCAGAAAGAAGAGGAAAAACCTGTATATGGCCTTACACATCCTTTAAACAGCTATAGCTTCCTGTGGCAGCATTTTCATTATTATATGGAAATATTTGAAGCGTGCCGAAGATCAAAGGGATTAAAAAGTAAACTAAAAATTATTTTTGGCGATCCGTCAACGCTTGACCAGGACATACGTGTTAGTTTGGAGAAGAAGTTCCTTCCTCACAAATACAGTGTATTATCGCACAAAAAATTTAATACTTATCTCAATCTACAGATTTTCGTCAGTGCTCTTTTATTATTCTTTTTCACCTATTTTTTTCTAAACCTGAGTAGTGCTGACAAAGTTTTTTGCTCGTTGTTTATACTGGTCACGCTAATAAATTGTGGCGCTCTACTGGATCAAAGAAGGTGGATCTACTATCTGGAAATTGTTCGGCTGCTGATTTTATTTGGATACATCAGCATACTTTTCGACACCTACATTCTACTAAGTGTTTCTTTTGCCACGATAGGCTTTCTTGCTATAACAGAACGTTTAAATAGATGGTATTTAAAAGCCGTTTACGATATAGAGTGATACCAAACATGACCGGATGGCTGAGTGGTTAGGCGGAGGTCTGCAACACCTTTTACAACGGTTCGAATCCGTTTCCGGCGTCTGCTTTGCAGGATTTTAATGATTAAAATCCTGCATTTCTTATCAGCAACTTAATAAAACTACTATTAGGATAATAGAACTGCAAGTGCCTAACAGAACCTTTAAATAGATATGTCTTTAAAAGCTGTTTACGATATAGAATAATTACCAACCATGACCGGATGGCTGAGAGGTTAGGCGGAGGTCTGCAACACCTTTTACAACGGTTCGAATCCGTTTCCGGCGTCTGCTTATACCTCCCTCCTTTGCATAAATCATGAAGGGGCCTAAAGCTTTCTCTTGTCAATTCCGTAGCAAAAGCAACGGCGCCTGTACTATTTTAATATTGAAGTTGGGTGCGGCTTCCTGGCTTGACGGCTAAATAAAGAGGTTGAAATTAAAGATAAATGTTTCATGACTTTTTTGTGTTAAAATTCATTTACAGATTCCCTTAGCACATTTCAACCACACATATCTTACGGATCTCTTTGACAAATTAGAGCTATTTTTTATAAATACTATTAATCTATATATTTAATAGGATATTATTTAAAATACATTCTTTTTTTGCTAAAGACATCCCCTATTTATCACTTACACACCTAAATCCTAAGTGCTCCATACTGCTGTCTTCGGTACTTTTCATTCTTCTGGCCACTCTATAACCCGAGCAGTAGGAATCATTACATAAAAAAGAACCGCCTTTCATTACACGTTTAGATGCAGTGGGCTCATCTGGATCGAAGCTGCTTGCAGCACCTTGAGGATTGCTTACACCGTTTCTCACCTGTTCGTAGTATGTGTTATGGTATAGATCAGCTGTCCACTCCCATACATTACCGGCAACATCATACAGGCCGTAACCATTAGGGACAAAAGATTTGACAGGTGCAGCAGTATAAAACTGGTCAGTTAAAGTATTCTTATCCGGAAAGTGTCCTTGCCAGAAATTGGCTTTCGGTTTACCCGAATTCACAGATTCATTTCCCCAGGGATAGATATTGTTTTTCAAACCTCCCCTTGCTGCAAATTCCCATTCAGCCTCGGTTGGTAAACGTTTACCTGCCCATTTTGCATAAGCCTGTGCATCGTACCAGGACACATGAACCACAGGGAAATTCTCTTTTCCTTTGATATCCGAGCCCGGACCTTGCGGATGTTTCCAATCAGCACCAGCTTTCCACTCCCACCACTGCGAATAATCATTGAGAGCAACAGCCTCCTTGGGTGCTTTAAAAACAAGAGAAGAAGCCCTGAGAACACTTTCATCTGGTTTTGGCGTTCCCGGAGGCAACTGCTTTTTCAACTCTTCCCAGTCAGGTTTCTTTTCTGCTGTGGTAACGTAGCCAGTAGCTTTAACAAATGCGGCAAATTGGGCGTTCGTGACTTCTGTAACATCAATCCAGTAAGCGCTGAGCTTTACTTTGTGCTTTGGGTATTCATCTTCTGCCGCTTGATCATTGTCGCCGCCCTGTTCAAATTCCCCGGCAGGTATATATACCATTCCCGGATGCTTTTCGTCTGAAGTTACTTTTACGGCTGTTGTATTTGCATGCTCCAAGGTTTGTGCTGCTGTATCAGATTGCGGCGAACCTGCAGTGTTGTTGCAGGAAGACGTTAAGGCTCCAATAGTAATTATGGAACTTGCAATGACTTTAATTTTAAGTTGTATCATAATTAGAACTCTCTTTCTCCAAAACTCACTTGCCGGAAGCTTTAATTTTTTTGTCAACTGATTTAAGTTTACACTAAAGTTTAACAAAAGCAAATCCTTCTCCTGAATATAATTTGTTTTTATTTTTCTAAACGCGGTTTTTGAAGCACTAACCCTGTTCAATCTCCTTCAAACTCGTCATCTTCTTATAAGTCAGGAAACCCTTAATATCTTCAAAGTGCTCGCAAACACGTTTATTGCCAAATTCGAATACCTTTTGAGCCAGCCCGTCTAAGGAATCACGGTCGTGGGAAACCAAGATCAGGGTGTCATCAAAATCTTGCAATGCTATCCAAATGGTTCGTCGGCTCATCGAGGATCGATACATTTACTGGTTCCAGCAACAGTTTTGATCATCGCCAGGCGGGTTTTCTCACCTTCCTTCTCCGCAAAGTCTCCTGTGACAAGGAAAAAGAAAGGGAAAGGGATTCTGCGGAAAACGGAAATTTCAGTACTATTTGCCGATACAAAACTTGCTTTAACGCTGATTTACAGACAATTAATACACTTAAGATACAAACAGGAAACAAAAAATTAGTTTCCATTATTTATTACCCAAATCGACCATAAATCGTTAATTATCAACTATTTTTACGATAATCCTTAAGTTGAGCATATAACAACGGTAATCCTTTTTTGATCCAAGTTTTCTTAAATGCTTTCGGAGAGAGATGTTCAACAATATTACGCTCTAAACTACACAACAAAGTTGGCACTAACATTCCATCATAGAGTTCTATTCTTTGAAAAGTTTGGAACTGACTATTGATGTGCATCAAATTATCATTAAATACACCTTTAATTGTATCTGGCCTAACAAAATGCCCACCTTCAAGAACCCTCTGCTCAACCCTACCAATACAATCCCCTACCTTGTTAAGGCAAAGATAATTAAGCTGAACCTGATAACCTGCAGACTCAAAGAGATCTATATACTTCCAATAATCGGGATGTGAAAGAGGTGTTTCTAATACGAAATGCGCCTTATTTGCTATTGCTATCTTCATTTCCTCAAGTAGCTTATTCTCCATCATGCGAGTAGCCTGGGCAGTTATATCGGCTGGTAAAATTCCCTGAGTCTGAAGCTCCCGTTCAAACGTTACACGGGTTTGATCTCTGTCAAAAGAAAATATTCCATCAAAAGCATCGGGCAACATGGTTTGAATATGAGTTGACTTGCCTGCGCCATTAGGACCAGAAATAACCAAAAGAGTTGGTTTAGAATAGTCCATGTGTTTTACGGATACTATCTGCCTGCGTTCCTTTGAAGATTTTAATTACGCGCGTATGGAAATTTCTTCCAGCAGATGCAACTTCCTGAAGCTCGATGTGACCATCAGCAAATTCTTTATAAACCTGTCCATCTGGAAGACTTTCGGAAAGAATGAGGAAAGGAAGTCCCCTCTTGAAGTTATTTGTTCTAAGATTTCTGATCGTAGTCAGATATTTCTCATTTTTAATCTCAAGCTCTAAATCGGACATTTTTAAAACCACTTATGTATTGTAAAGATACAAAATATATAAAAAATTTGAATCCTCCGCGATGATTACAGGGATAATGATATTAAAAAACTTGAACTGGTAAGTGATAAGACTAGGCTAGAAGGAACTTGAACTTGATCCCAAAGTAAATTGTTTACGAAGTTCCGAAAACACAAAAATGACAAACCATTGATTGTCTGTAAGTTAATCCCAAAAAGAAACATCTTATTTTCTATTTAAAATAATAACAAACTGACAATCAATAAATTACAACACTACTTCCCCCAATGCAAAAAGTAGAATATTGCTATATATAAGCGAGTTAGTTGAAATAAGATACAAATAGAAAACAAAACTAAGTTAGACTGTTAACGCCCCATATTCGACTATAATAAAGCTTAAAATTTTGACAGATGAGTAACGTTTGGCCTTAAGAAATTTGCCAAAGTTTTTTCTTACTTATTTAAAGGACAGGTAATTGTATATATAGCTTTGACTGTCAGCAATTAGCAATTAGCTCTGGATATGCGCCTCATATAGCTTTGAGCTGTCAGCTCTCGGCTCGATAGTACGAGTGTATAAGCTGGCAGCTCAAGGCCGATCGCTGACAACAAATTAAAACGACCTACAGGAGAATAAAAGCAATTTCCATCATTAATCAACCAATTTTAACACATACGAATACGTGTATTTTTTATCCAAAAGACGATAAGAATCATGCGGTAAAGCCCCCCAGCTATTATCTCCCCCTACTCCGCGCTGTTTTAAATCAATATTGAGAAAAACTTCCCGTCTGGGTTTGATATCTATCAGGTGTTGTTGCTTCTTTGTTAATCCCGGATCTAAGTCTTCGATACTATTATTTAAAGCACTAAAACAAACAGGCTGAATCCCTTCAATCTGTAAACCCTTGCCTTCATTATTGGTGAGCCTTATCCACCGCACATCTGTTTTATAGCCATTTTCCTGCGGCCGGATATACTCGGATGTAAATTGATTTCGAACCTTATCCGTATATAATCCTATAAAAGAAGCAGAATTTTTGTCGTTGTAATTTTCCCAGGGTCCCCTTCCGTAATAAGCAAGGAAATCATAATTCCCGGATAGCTCCATGCGCATTCCAAACCGCGGCATTTCCGGCAAATTATGCCCGGTCATATCAATGGATGCTGTTATCCGAACCGATCCATCATTTTGGATCAAATAATCAACAGTGTAGGGTACGTTAATTCCGGCCAGATCGTACTCAACCTTAATTGGAAGGCCTTCTGTGCTTTTTTCTCCAACGGTTATATTCTTTACTATTCTGTCAATATGGGCAGTACGCCAAATACCCAACTTCTCCGGCATCCCATTACCAAAATCATTGTCGGTTGGAGCACGCCAGAAAGATGGCTCAGGGAATTGGCGGATAGCCCACTTTGTATTTTTTGTAGTGTAACTTATAAGGTGTCCGGCCTTGGTATCAAACTCCCCGTTCGTGTTTCCCGAGCTAAATTTAATACGATTATTTTCTTTAGAAATCTGTAGAGTGCCATTGGACGCTGCACTTCCCGCAAAGAATTCTCCTGCCTTCTTAAATTGTTCGCGAGCTATTTCGTGTCCTGCAGGAACAAGGTCGGTAGCTGTTTTAGTGTAAGCAAATACATTTAGAAAGTACTCAGTTCCCGGTTCTGCTTTAACCTTCGGAAGTTTTAGCTTAACATCTTTCTGTTGATGTGGAGCAAGACTTAGTCCAAAGGGAGCTTCTTCGATCTTTTCTCCATTTCGATATATCTCCCACTTAAAACTATACTTATCCAGGTCTGTAAAGTCGAACCAATTATGAACGGTTATTATTCCATTTGCCAGATCTTTTTCTTTAAAGAGAACGTTCTGATAAACTTTTTTCACTTCGTACAAACCCGGATGCGGAGTTCTATTAGGAGAAACTAAACCATCGGCAATACCGTTATCATCGTTCTGTAACGCGTAGCCACCCAAATCACCACCATAAGCCCAAAAAGTGCGGCCATCACTTGTAGTTGCTTTAATTCCCTGGTCAATCCAGTCCCAGATAAAGCCACCCTGCATGTGCTTACTGCTCCTGATAATATCCCAATACTCCTGAAAATTTCCGGTGCCATTTCCCATTGCATGCGCATATTCACACATAATAAACGGGCGGGTTTTATCTTTTGATTCTGCATACGCTTTCATATAGCTGATCTCTGGATACATGGGTGCCACAACGTCGGTATTTGTATTTTCCATAGCTTGTTCAAACATGATAGCCCGAGTATTGTCGCGTTTCTTTATCCATTTATAGGCATCGTAAAAAACCTGACCGTTGCCGCACTCATTTCCCATAGACCACATAATCACTGAAGCATGGTTTTTATCTCTTTCAATTAGCCGTGTTATACGATCTGTATGAGCAGGTGCCCACTCAGGAAGATAGGCTGGGTGCCGGGTAGTATCGCTAAACCATGGCAAAGAACCCATTCCATGCGTTTCAATATTGGCTTCATCAACAACGTATAATCCGTATTTATCGCAAAGTTTCAACCAGAATGGATCATTAGGATAATGACTGGTACGAACAGCATTGATGTTAAATTTCTTCATCAGCTCAATATCTTTAATCATTAAGCCTATGCCCGGCACGTGTCCTTCAACTTCATCGTGCTCATGTCTGTTAATTCCTTTGAAATATACCGGAACTCCATTTACCAGTAACTGCGCATTTTTAAGTTCAATTTTGCGGAAACCTATTTTTGAGCCGGTAACTCCGAGAGATGAGCCATTCGCATCTTTTACAGAAATAATAAGATCATAAAGGTTTGGCGTTTCGGCACTCCATTTACTTACTTTGGGAAGTGTTCCCTTAAAACTTATAGAGTTAATTTCCGATGAGATATCAGCGTTTTTGTTCTGAGTAAAAACCGTCTTGCCAGCTTTATCCTGAAGCGTAATATTTACCGATGCTGCTTTGGTAGTTGCACCCTCAAATTTTCTTAAATCAACTACGGCTGAAAAAATCCCGTTTTGATATTGATTATCAAGATCTGCTTTGACAAAGTAATCCCAAACACTAACTTTAGGAAGAGCATATAAAAAAACATCTCGCTCAATTCCGCTTAAGCGCCAAAAATCCTGGTCTTCCAGGTAACTTCCATCATGCCAGCGAAACACCTGAACAGCCAAAAGATTCTCGCCTTTCTGCAGGTATTTTGTAATATTAAATTCCGCCGCTGACTTAGAAACTTTTGTCATCCCAACCTTTTTCCCGTTCAGGTAAATTTCAGCGCATCCCGTAATGGAACCGAACTGAAGGAGTATTTCTCTTCCATTCCAATTTTCAGGGACAGTGAAGGTTTTACGATAGGTTCCAACCGGATTATTCTCTCCAATAAAAGGGGGATTTGCCGGGTGCGGATATATAATATTGGTATAAATCGGAATGCCAAAACCTTTCAGTTCCCAATTGGAAGGAACAGGTATTTGTGCCCAGTCCTTATCTGCTAAATCGGTTCGATAAAAGTCGGTTATCCTGTTTGCGTATTTATCAGTATAAGCAAATTTCCATTTCCCATTTAGGGATTGGTGCCAGGGAGATTTGCTATAATTATCAGCCTTCACATCTTCTGCATTTTCAAAAAGCATAAAAGTAGTGTGGGGCTTTTCCTTATTAATTTCAAACAGCTGCGGGTTTTCCCAGTCGTTCTTTTTTTCCTGGGCAAAGCTTGACTGTGCTAAAAAAGCAAAAGTAAAAATTAGTGTGCCTATGTTTTTTTTTGCGAACATATTTGTTGTTTATTGAATTAAGTTCAGATAGCTAACCACTATGAATCGTTCATGCCGGCAACTCAGCAATAGTTTAAAACAAAACATGCATGTCGATCCGGGGAAGTCTATTTTCATTTTCGGTAAGCAACAAGCGAGCGCGTGTGCAATTTCGTTAAGTTAAGGATTTCAAAGGTGCTGGTGAGGACACCAGCACCGGAGTGCGACGCGGTTGGTGTCCCCACCAACCGCTTAACTTAACGACATTGGCGCGTGTGGCACACTCGCTTGTTCATGTCGCCTAGTATCCGGGATTTTCGACGAGTTTAGAATCGTTTGAAATCCTGTTAGGGGTAATCGGATGGTAATAATGTTTCTTCTGAAATAGCCTGTTGTACCCATCCACCTTATCTACAAATTTTAATCTATACTTGCCGGTCGACGCTTCTAAATAATACACCATACCTGAAAAACTCCCCGATAGTTCCGTATCCGCTGTTCTCCATCTTCTGAGATCCCACATCCTATGGTGCTCAAATGCTAATTCAACCCGCCTTTCATTCCTGATGTCACTAAGGGTCAAAGTCGTCCTGGCGGCAATCCCAGCTCTTGTACGCAATTTGTTTATTGCATCTAACGCATCAGATGTTTTATTCAATTCAAACGCAGCTTCAGCCAGATTAAGTAAAATCTCACCATATCTGAAAACTATAAAATCAGTTTGAGACTGACCGACCAATGGTAGCACCAATCGTTCATCATAATACTTTTTGGGCGTAAATCCAGTCACGGCATAAGGTCCTCCACCCGGAGAACAGGCTGGCTTTCCATTAACGGTCTGATTTGGACTTGTCACCAGTACATCCACCCCTCCATTTGATACCCAGGTACCTGAATACCTTTCTATCTTCTTTCCCTGCCAGGGCGCATCCTGATATAGAACTGATCCGTTAAAACGAGGATCTTTATTCTTAAAAAGATCGATAATATTATATGATCCTTGACTCAAAGCTGCCCGATCTAACTTACCGGATGAACCATCTATATTCTCAAAAGCTTCCACTTGTTCCAACAGCACATTTAATTCTTGTCCCCATCCAACCGAAATACCCTGCACTGCATACCAAAAATCCGTAGAATGGCCCTTACCAGTGAGTCCGTTGTACTGGATGGAAAAAATAGTCTCCACATTACGTTCATCAATAAACAACTCATAAAAGTTCTTCGCTTTATCATTAGGATACTTATTATATAAGGCGATTTTACCAGTGTTTTGAGAATAGTCCATAATTCTCCTGGAGGCATCATACGACTTTTGAAAATACTCGTTTGTCTGAGAACTCGGCAAGCCCACGGTTCCGTTGAGTTGAACCTCGCCGTATTTGGCAATAGTGCCTGCATATAACATGGACCGGCTCATTAAAGCAAGCGCAGCGTATTTTGTTGCCCGGCCATAATCTGTATTGGTTCTCCCATCTGGTAATACCGGATAGATTTCATTCAGTTCGGAATAAATAAAATCATACACTTCTTTTTCTGTATTCCTCGGCTTTTGAAGCTGGTCGATCGGCGCACCAATTTCCTGTGCTTTTGTAACGAGAGGAACCCCGCCATACCTTTTTACCATTTCAAAATAGGCAAAGGCGCGAAGAAACCGGACCTCTGCAGTATACAGATCGATATCATTTTTACCTAATGTGCTAGTTCCAACTTTCTCCAAAAACTCGTTCATCCTGCGGATTGTAATATATCCCCACCACTGATCGTAGGTGTTTGTTGCATCCTCCAGGCCTTTATTCCATCTGGTATGTTGTTCCCAGTAAGTTCCCTGCTGTACGGCTTCGCCACCAAGCACCAGGGGGAAATAGACCGCTGCTCCGTTCGGATTCCATTCCCAGCCGGCGCTATTCATATGCAGGGGCAATTCATTATACAACTCATAAATATATGCGTTGATTAATGCGGGATCATTAAAAACTGCTTTGTCGGATATCCTGTCAATCGGTTCTTTATCGAGAAGTTCCTTGGAACAGGAGGCCAGGAACAAGGTTAGTAGTATAAACAAATACTTTTTCATGACTTTCTTTTTTAAAATTTGGCTTTTAATCCTAGAGTGTAAGTCGATTGTTGTGGGTAATACAATCCATTATTATAGCTGGGGGCTTCAGGATCATATCCAAAAACGGACAGATTATCAAAGGTTAACAGGTTTGTTCCTGCAACAAACACCGATAAATCTGGAAAACCGCGTTTCGCCTTAAGCTGTTTGGGTAAGGAATAGGCGAGCATTAAGGATTTCAGCCTCAAATAGGCTCCTGATTTGTACCAGAAATCCGAAAATCTACCCTGATTAGCAGGTAAGCCAACGCTTGCTCTGGGATATTTTGCGTTCAGATTGCCAGGTGTCCAGCGGTTTTTGTAGAAGTACTCGTATCCGTTTTGGTCTTGGGTAAACGTGGACTGCGCATCAGCGGTAATCTGGAAGTTAAACCCGGTAGCTCCTTGCCACAGAGTGTTCAGACTGAAATTTTTCCATGAAAAATCCATATTTAATCCATAGTACCAGTTTGGAACCTGCCCGCGTCCGATAACGTCCTGATCCCTCCAATCTATTTTGCCGTCACTGTTAAGATCCTTATAGATTAAATCTCCCGGTTTCAGGGTTCTATTATTTGCTCCGTCCTGATTAACAGTCCAGCCGGCAATCTGCTCCTTTGATTCAAAGAACCCGTCGGTTATATAGCCAAAGGTCTGATCGACCCATTTTCCAGACCTTTTAGAGATTCTGACTTGGTCCGGATCATTGTATACAGGCTCCTCAAAATGAAGCCATTTTGCCCTGGAATAAGCAACATTACCTGTTAGATTAAGATTAAAATCTCCCAGTTTTTTCCTATATCCCAACACAAATTCAAATCCTCTGTTATCCTGGCTATTGATATTCTCCGCAGGCAAAGTTGCTCCAAATGAATAAGGTAAGGAAGCAGCCTGCGTAGCCAATATCCCTTCACGTTTTCTATAAAAGAGCTCGACGGTTGCAGTGATGTCTCCAAACAAACGCGTGTCTAAACCCACATTGTAATTGTGGAGATTTTCCCAGGTAATGTAAGGGTTGGACAATCCGGTACTTACAATGGTTTGCTGTGGAGAAGAACCAATTAAATAGGTGCTACTATATTGATAGCCTGTTAGATATTGAAAATTCCCGGTATTGTCATTACCTGTATTGCTATAAGATGCTCTCAGTTTCAAACTATTAAGCCACTTAAATCCAGACATGAATTTTTCTTCGGAAACTATCCATCCCATTGAAACGCTGGGAAAAAGCCCCCATCGCCGATCACTTGGGAATCTGGGTGATCCATCATACCGAACGGTTGTTTCCAGCAAATACTTCGAATCGTACCCGTAGTTAAGCCTGCCAATATAACTTGCCCTTCCGTTTTCATAGGCAGTGCCCGTTGTGTTCTGGTTATCGGCACCTCCGGCAAAAAGCTGTTGTACAGCTGTTGTTATATAGTTTATTCTTCTCCCCGAGAAATTATCGCCGTCTTCGCTGATGCCCTCAAACAACAGTAAAGCCTTAAAAGAATTCTTTTTGAAGTTTTTATCATAATTCAGGGAATATTGATGGGTTGTTCGCCTGTTATCTTCCTGGCTTTTTGTTAAAGCATTTGTTCCGTTTACGCTGACCAGGTTGTAGATATCCTTGGCATAGTCATAGTTGTAAGTAGAAAATTGCTGCGTCCAGTTTTTAACAGAAGTATCATCCTTATAATAAGTTAACCGCCCCTCTGCATAGAGATTTTTTATAAAAGGAAAATCATATCTCAGCTTAAAGCCACCGGTGAAATAATTGCGTTCGTCATCAAGATATCCAACCACGCTCTTTTGCGTTGAATTCAAGCCATTTGCTCCAACTCTTCCCAGCGCGGGATATCTGGTTGGATCCGGGTATGTAGCACTGTAGATTGGCTGGCTTCTTAATATATTAAGAAATATATCATTTACGCTCGTGTTGGGATTACTTCTATTTTCCTTTCTGCCTGAAAAATCAACAGAAGCGGTCAGGGATTTATTGATTTTAACTTCAAGATTTGAACGGACATTATACCTCTTGAATTTGCTATCTCCGCTTCTCCACAACCCATCCTGGCTAGCCTGCCCCAGTGAAAAGAAATATTTTACATTTTCATTTCCACCATCAACATTAACGTTATTGAGTTGCTGGGGTGCAAATTTCCTGGTGGCAATGTTATACCAATTTGTATTTGGGTAATTGATTGGATCATCCTGGCTTTTAAAATGACTTATAGCAGCTTCGCTAAACCTTAGACTCTGAGGTGCGACACCATCATTTAACTGGGCCTCACTATACAATTCAGCGTACTGTGCTGCATTCATCATTGCCGGATACTTTGTTGGTGTTGATAAAGTGTGTGCGGTATTAAATGTAATCCTCGCCTTTCCGGTGGCTCCTCTTTTGGTAGTTACCAGGATCACACCGTTTCCTGCCTGTGCGCCATATATAGCAGCGGATGCGTCTTTTAACACACTTATCGATTCTATATCCTGCATGTCCAGATTCCCCATGCTACCCTGTTGGGTACCGTCGACAATAATAAGCGGAGAACCGAACCCTCTTATATTTAGCAATGGGTTGTCGTTGCCTGGCTGACCGGAAGATTGTTTAAGCACCAGACCGGGTAGTTTGCCGGATAGCGCGGTTGCAGTATTTATAACTGGCATTTTTTCCAGTTCGCTGGATTTTACACTTTCTACGGCGCCTGTAAGGTTTATCTTTTTAGAAACCCCGTACCCAACTACCACAATTTCTTCCAGAGCCTTAGAATTGGGCTCAAGTTTAATGGCAAATGTTGTATTGTTACCGGTAAGAATGGTTTGCAAATTATACCCCATATAAGAAATTTCCAGAGTGGCATTTTCCGGCACTTTCAATGAGAATTTTCCGTCTGCATCCGTACTGGTACCGATTGTTGTCTTAGGTACTTTTACAGCGGCTCCAACAAGCGTTTCGCCCGTTCTGGAATCTGTTACTATACCTGTCACAGACCTGGTTTGACCAAGTGCAATAAAAGGCATGATTAACACGAAGAAAAATGATAAAACAAAGCCGTTTATCCGCCTGCTTTTATCATTTAAAAATAAATGTTGGGTTATCATATTAGTTAGTAAATTATTGAATAGTTAATTGGTTAGAACTGCCTTGATCTCTCTTTATGGCGCTAAGAATCTGTAAGAAAAGCTTGTGTTTTCATATCAATTTTTTAAATCTGTTTTAAATTCTTTGTTGGTTTCTAATACTCATCCGCCATCCTCTGGAAATGCTGTGCTCCCCCGGCTTGATTCAGCATTCTTGCAAAGACCCTTTTTGAAAATGGTTTGATAATGTCAAAATTAGGTGCGAAACGAACTTCAATTGTTTAAAAAAGGGGATAGGATTGTTCAATTTAAAATCATTGAAAAAAGCGTTTTTTATTACCTTGAACCGAGATTTTTGCGACGATTTGTCATAAAAGGAGTAAACTATTGGAGGCAGCGTTCTAACCGCCAATAATGTCACGGTATTCGTTAGTTTAACACGATATCAGAAATTTGAAGTTGTAATTTTTGGGTGTGCAAACCTTATTAAACGGGTGTTTAAACTTAGAGTAATGGATCTTGCTTTAACGCAATTTGGGTTTGCAGAGGTGGATGAATTATATTACAATTTCCGCGTATGGATTGGAAAAAGGAAGACTTGTCAATCGGCAGTATAAATCTGATTTACTATAGTATAAGGCTGTTCAACCCTATTGAAACGTTCTCAAAAGACAACAAGAAAGTTTCTCCCCCCTTAATGTGTCTAATATTCTCTCAAAAATCTTGTTCAGGTTTGAAGGTTTCAGATCCCCCATCATTTTCCCTATTAGAGCCCTCCAGGCTTTCAATGTACTTTGATGGAATAACCCCATATTCCTCTTTAAATGTCTTGGCGAAATACTTACGGTTCCTAAAACCCACCTTATAACATATTTCTGAAACGTTGAGCGTTTTCTTTTGCAGAAGTTGAGCCGCCTTCTTAATTCGGCAAGATTTAATAAAGTCTAATGGCGTTTTGGAGGTTAAGGCTAAAATGCGGGAATATAATGTCGTTCTGCTCACGAATAATTTCTGACTTAGTTCCTCAACAGAAAAATTATAATTTGATATATTTTCTTCTACGGTCTTCAAAAGTTCGTTTACAAATTCCTGATACTGAGAATCCGGTTCAGCATTAAGTGGCGAATATGAAATATGGCGTTGGCATGCATCCTTATAGACGTCCTGCTGCAACAGGAGATTCTTTATTTTGAGAGCAAGTATCTGTGAATTAACTGGTTTGATTACATAATCATTAGCTCCCACTCCTAAACCTAACAATTGCTGTTCTTCGCCATCCAAACCAGTTAATAAAATCACTGGTATATGCTTTGTTCTTGTGTCTGATTTAATTTTTTTGCATAATTCCACCCCATCAATTCCCGGCATGCGCACATCACTAACCACCAAATTCGGAAAATCTGATAAGCATTTTTTCCAGCCTTCATGTCCATCTGAGGCCTCAGAAACCTCAAATTCTTCAGACAAGCAATACAGCAGATATTCTCTCAAATTATAATCATCCTCAATAAGAAGTACGCTTGCTTTTTGCATAATCTAATATAGTTGAAAACTGACCCTTTAGGTCTTTTTTGTTCTGATCGCTCATTTTTTTATAGTTTAAATGCGCTAACCACATTGCAAAGAATATCGATCACACCGATACAGCAATAAACTATTCATTCACAGTTTTTCTCGCATTTTCAGATTGATACTCTGATGGCAGAATACCAAACTCTTCTTTAAATACTCTAGCAAAATAAGACAGGTTATTGAACCCTACCTCATAAGCAATAGTTGAAACATTCAGCTTACTTTTAAGAAGAAGCTGAGCTGCTTTTTTCAGTCTGATGGAGCGTATTAATTCCACAGGCGTCTGACCTGTTTCCGTAAATACTTTTTTGTATAGCGAAACCCTGCTCATCGCCACAAGGTTACCTAGTTCTTCTACTGAAAAATTTGGATTGTTAATGTTATCTTCAATGATGCTTACAATTCTTTTCGCAAATTTACTACCCTCCGACTCCACCTGAATTTCACTTATATTAACATTTGCCTGCTGCAGATGAGTCTTTTTAAAACCCTCCTGCTGAAGCAATAAATTATTGATTTTGCTTTGAAGAATTTGATAATTAAAAGGCTTGGTAATGTAGTCATTGGCTCCGCTTTTCAAGCCAGACAGTTGGTAAGATTCCTCTGTCATAGCAGTAAGCAAAATAACGGGGATATGACTTGTCCTGCTATCATTTTTTATTTTTCGGCAAAGGTCAATCCCATTCATTTCTGGCATACCAACATCACTGATAACTAATGCAGGGTGCCCTGCTAACGTCTTTTGCCATCCTTCTTTCCCATTATGGGCCTCTAAGACGGTATAATGGCTTTCCAGATTATCTTTCAGGTATAAACAGAGTTCCAGATTATCTTCAATCAGGAGAATAGTCGGCTTTTTTTCAAATTTGATGTCTTTTTCATCAGTAGCCGTATTTGTGTTTTCTGGTACGTTAGCGGTAAAATACTCCTGATCTGGAATTTGCATGGTTACCGTAAAACTAAAACCCTGATTTGTTCCGGTTTCTATTAGTATATCCCAGCCATGCATTTTAACAAACTCAGCAACTATCGGGAGACAATTTCCAAGCTCTGAGCCGGGAAATATATCTTCAAAGATTTCGGGATTAGAGGAGCTAAACTCTTGTTTAAGATTTTTACCAGAAATAACCTGGGCTACATCACCTATTTTAACTTCCAATAAGGGGACAGACCGACTTTCAGTTTTTTCAAGAACAGAAAGATGGATGCTAACATTACCGCCTTCAGCAGTGGAAATAAAAGCGTCGTGTAATAAATTGAAAACAATTCGTTTCAGCTTCTCGGGATCGAATTTTATCAGCAATGACTTAAGTTCACTTTCGAAAACAAGTCCTATTTTTTTTTGCTGTGCTATATCCTTAAAGTCATTTACCGCTTTACCAATAAAACCTATTATATCGCCCTTTTTAGCATTTAACTTCAAATATCCGGATTCAGGCTTTCTAAAATCAAGTATTCGCTTTACCAGCTCAGATACCTCTTTAACATTTCCGTTTAAAGCTGTCAGCTGGCTTTTCTGTTCAGATTTACTGTTGTCTTTAATTAGACCATCCAGGGAACTATTTAATAGCGACAGATGGTTCTTCAACTCCACATGGATACTATAAAAAAGCATTCGTTTATTTGCTTCAAGCTGCTGAGAATTTTTCAGATCGTTAAGTTCGCGCTCCAGGCTAGCTACAGTGTTTTCATGTATCTCACATTTCCTGCTTCTTGCCTCCTTCAACTTCCAAAGAGCGAAAAGAGCAAAAGAAAATAGCAAAAAACAAAGAATATAACAAATGCCACTTTCGGAAAAAGCAGACACAGCAAGAATAACTGGACGAAAATGACTTTGCGGCCAATGAGTATAAAGATCAAATGAATTTATATTAGAAAGGCTCATTTTCTCCATCCGATTTCATAAAAATAAAAACTCTACCTACACTCATAACTTTTAATGCATGCACATTATTTTCTTAACGTCCTTATTAAACAGGCTTTCGATTGCGTCATTAAATTGCTTAATACCTATCACTTCATGTTAAGT
>Ga0307408_100000761_pt1 | contig 25921 bp, 25 predicted proteins | sample 322Cmetagenome_FD_202116 | JGI IMG/M metagenome (GOLD analysis project Ga0307408, IMG submission 202116) | Maize rhizosphere microbial communities from greenhouse at UC Davis, California, United States - 322HYB-C-3 | ecosystem: Host-associated > Plants > Roots > Rhizosphere > Soil | place...
GAGCCGTTGTCCAGGCCGGCCAGCACGTGGTTGACGGCATCGCGCACTTCGGCGGTGGCGTTGGACGGGTTGATCTCGGCGCGGTTGTCCCACGCGGTTTCAATGATTTGCTGGATGCTCATGATTTCTTCAGTTGTTGGCAGAATTGGACGATGCGGCGCGCCGCTTCCAGGCCTTCCTCGGTTTCGGCAACCAGCGCCATGCGGATGCGGTTGCGGCCCGGATTGATGCCGTGGGCGTCGCGCGCCAGGTAGCTACCCGGCAGCACGGTAACATTGTACTCGGCGTGCAGGCGGCGGGCGAATTCGGTGTCGGACAGGCCGGTGCGGGTCACGTCGGCCCACAGGTAGAAGCCGGCGTCCGGCATTTGCACGTCCAGCACTTCCTGGATAAGGGGCGTGATGGCGGCGAATTTGGCGCGGTATTGCGCGCGGTTTTCCTCGACATGGGTTTCGTCGGCCCAGGCAGCAACAGAGGCGGCCTGCACATGCGGGCCCATGGCGCTGCCGTGGTAGGTGCGGTACAGCAGGAATTTCTTCAGAACTTGCGCGTCGCCGGCGACGAAGCCGGAGCGCATGCCCGGCACGTTGGAGCGCTTGGACAGGCTGGAAAACACCACCAGGCGGGCATATGGTTCGCCTTCCTTGCTCAGGCCCAGGATATTGGCGGCCTGCATGGCGCCCAGCGGCGCCTCTTCACTGTGGTAGATCTCCGAATAGCACTCGTCGGCGGCGATGATGAAGTTGTAGCGTTCCGACAGCGCGAACAGGTGTTCCCAGTCGGTCAGCGTCAGCACGGCGCCGGTCGGGTTGCCCGGCGAGCAGAGATACAGCAGGCGCACGCGCTGCCAGACTTCTTCCGGCACGCTGTCGTAGTCCGGCGCGAAATTGCGGCCAGGATCGGAATTCACGAAATACGGCTCGGCGCCGGCCAGGAATGCCGCGCCCTCATAAATCTGGTAAAACGGATTAGGGCACATCACCAGCGCGCCGGTATCGGGCGCGATCACGGTCTGTGCAAACGAGAACAGCGCCTCGCGCGAGCCGTTCACCGGCAGCACCTGGGTAGCGCGGTCCAGCGGCGGCAGGTCGTAGCGGCGCTCGAGCCAGGAGGCGATTGCATTGCGCAGCGCCTCGCTGCCGGCGGTCACCGGGTAGTTGGCCAGCCCGTCCAGGTTATCGATCAGCGCCTGGCGGATGAAGGCCGGGGTAGGGTGCTTCGGCTCGCCCATGCCCAGGCTGATCGGCTTGAAGGCGGGATTGGGAGTGCTGCCGGCAAAGAGCTGGCGCAGTTTTTCAAACGGGTAGGACTGCAGCTTGTCGAGATGTGGATTCATGGCGCATACGGCTGGTTGAACCATCGATTATAGCCGTACTGCGCAACAGTGGCGTTGCTGCAAAATTGACAAGAGGCTATGATCGGTACATGGAGGCCACAACACCGGAACCAGGCCTGCTCCCGCAGGAACCAGTGCGCGATGCCGCAGTGACGCGGCGCGTCGGGCAGTTGCGCCTTGTTTCAGGCCTGGTGCAGGGTGGTTTGTTGTATTTCTTGTATCGCGCCCAGCAGTCCGGCGGCTGGCCTGCCAATCATCCGGCGCTGTATTTGCCGCTGGTGCTGGCCGCGATCGTGCTGCCGGTACTGCTGATTTCCAGCCTGGGCCACCTGGAACGGCGGCCATTGGCCTTGTGGTTGGGGACTGCCGCCGCCGTACTGGCCGTCATCGGCATGCATGATGCCTGGCGCAATGCCCTGGACCATGCGCCAATACAGCGTCCGTCCCTGCTGGTTTTCCCATTTTGCATAGGCTTTTTCTTCGTCGCCCACAGCCTGGTAATGGCCGGGGCGCATGACCGGCGCTGGATCGCCCATTACGCCACCTGCTTTGAAAGCGCCTGGAAGCTCGCCATCCAGCTATTGTTTTCCGCCCTGTTTGTAATCGGGGTGTGGCTGGTGATGTGGATGGGCGCTGCACTGTTTGGCCTCCTGAAGCTGAATTTCCTTGAGAAGCTGCTGCTGAATTCGTGGTTCTCGGTGCCGCTGGTGTGCCTGGCCTTTTCAAGCGCCATGCATACCACCGATGTGCGGCCAGCCATCGTGCGCGGCATCCGCAGCCTGCTGCTGGTACTGAAGGCCTGGATCTTGCCGATTGCCGTGCTGCTGGTCGGCGGCTTCCTGGCTTCACTGCCATTCACCGGCGTGGAAGTACTGTGGCAAACGCGCCACGCCACGCAAGTGCTGCTGGCAAGCTGTGCTGTGCTGGTGGTGCTGGTCAATGCCGCCTTCCAGGCTGGCGATGCGGCGGCAGGGCTGGCGCGCATCGTACGCCTTGCGGCCCTCCTGGCGTGCTTCCTGTTGCTGCCACTGGCCGTGCTTGGCGTTTATGCCCTCGGCCTGCGCGTAGCCGATTACGGCTGGACTCCGGACCGCGTCATTGCGGCGGCCTGCCTGGTGCTGGCTTTGTTTTATGCCGGCGGCTATGCCCGGGCTGCAGCACGGCGCAGCGGACCCTGGCTCGATGGCCTGCGCCAGGTGAATATTGCGGCAGCACTGCTTACGCTGGTGCTGTCCTTTGCCTTGTTCACGCCAGTTGCGGATCCGGCGCGCATTTCGGTGTCCGACCAGGTGGCGCGCCTGGCGCGCGGCACCACGGCGGCCGACAAGTTCGATTACGGATTCCTGCGCTACCACAGCGCACGCTATGGCAGGGAAGCCTTGCAGGCATTGGCTGCGCGCGGGGCCGGCCCGCAGCCAGATCTCGTGCGCAGCCGCGCAGCCGGGGTATTGAGCGAACGTTACGAAGACCGGACGGCTGCGCGCAGGCAGGTGTCGCCCGCTGCCGTCGCCAGCCTGCGCGTATGGCCGAAAGGGGCGCAATTGCCGGAAGGCTTCCTGAAGCAGGATTGGTGGCGGACCTGGCAGCCGTTTGCACCGCCCGGCTGCGTGCGCGGCGCTGGCAGCCGATGCGACGCCATCGTGCTGGACGGCGATGGCGATGGACGCCCGGACGTGCTGCTGCTTGGCGAGGAGCGCGGCGATGGTGCAGCGCTGTTGTCCGAGCGCGCCGGCAGATGGCAAATCATTGGCCGTCCGCCAATGGAGCTGGCAGGATGCGCTGGCGTGCAGGAGCGCTTGCGTGCCGGCCAGTTCACGCTGCCGGCGGCGTCCCTGCGGGACATTCAGGTTGGCGGCCAGCGCATCATCCTGACGCCAGCGGAGCCCGGACAACTTGATTGCTCGCTGCAGGATGGTGCGCGGGCGGCCAGCCCAGCGTCCGCCAGCACTGCGCCTGCCACCGCCTCGGCGCCACCGCCACCGCCACTGCATTAGCCGGCGGCCACGCCCTGGCTCTCCAGCAGCGTCTTCATGCGGCGCCAGTGAGAGCCGCGCCAGAACACGCCCCGGCACACGTCGCAAGTCAGGAATTCCTCATGTGAAGCGCGCACGGAGGGCGGCAATTGCTCCGCCACTTCAGCCTTCGGCACCGTGCGCAATGGCGCATTGCACGCCAGGCAAAGCGTGAACGGCCGCGCACTGGCCGCCAGGTCCAGGCGCTGGAAGATCTCCGCAAACTGCTCCGCAGGCTTCAGTGCCCGCACATAGCAGCCATGCGTGATTCCACGCCGTTTCAGCAGTTCGCGGTCGCGGGTGAGGGCCACGCGGCCCTCATCCTCCGACAGCGAAGCCACGGTGGGATCGTCAATGCGGTTGTCGTAGAGCGTATCGAAGCCCGCCATGCGCAGCAGCCTGGCCAGCCCGCCCAGATGGGCGTCCGCGACAAAGCGCACCACGCGCAGCGGCTCGGTGCGAACCCGCAACAGCGGCCGCACGTCAAACGCCTCGAACTTGGGATAGACCGCCACCCGGTCCCCATCGCACAGCAGGCGCTCGAAGCCGGACGATTCGCCGTTGACCAGGATTAGCTCAACCTCGGTATGCGGCACGCCGAGCGCCTCGATCATGTGCTTGGTAGTGGCCGCGCGGGCGCACGGCACGGTGAACTCAGCCTTGCGCCGTGCGCGCGGCAGGAAGTCGTTTAGTTCTTCATAGAAACGGAAGGTGGCGCTGACCATACGCCAGTATAAATATTTGGCGCCGGATGTCGATTCCCCGTTGCGCCAACCGTCGTCAGGACAGTACCCCCCGAACAGGAGACGACCATGCAAAAGATCACCCCATGCCTGTGGTTCGACAGCCAGGCCGAAGAAGCAGCCCGCTATTACGTCGGCATCTTCAAGAACAGCAGGATCACGGAAATCAGCCACTACACCGAAGCCGGCAAGGAAACCCACGGCCAGCCCGCCGGCAGCGTGCTGGCGGTAGGCTTCGAACTGAATGGCCAGCCCTTCGCCGCCCTGAACGGCGGCCCGCTGTTCAAGTTCAATGAAGCGATATCGATGCAGGTGCCTTGCGACACCCAGGAAGAAATCGACTACTACTGGGACAAGCTGTGTAACGGCGGCGACCCGGCCGCCCAGGTGTGCGGCTGGCTGAAGGATAAATACGGCGTGAGCTGGCAAGTCTTTCCGCGTGAAGTCCAGCAGATGCTGCTCGACCCCGACCGCGAGAAAGCCGGCCGCGCCATGACCGCCATCATGACGATGAAGAAAATGGACTTGTCCGCGCTGCGTAAAGCCTATAACGGCTAGGCAGCTGCCGCTACCGCACCGGCGCGCAGCGGGCAGTTCTCCATCTGCGCGCCGAGGCGGCGCGCCAATTCTTCCCGCAATTCCTGCAGGCCGTCGATACGGCGGTCGATCTCTGCCATCTTGGCCTGCAGGGCCGCGTGTACCGCCGCCGCCGTGGCCACGCTGTCGCGCGCCGGCGCCGCCAGCAGGGGCAGGTCAGCCTCGATTTCCTGCAGCGTGAAGCCAAGCGTCTGCGCCAGGCGGATGTAGCGCAGCAGATCTGCCGCTTCCTCCGGGTAGTCGCGGTAACCGTTGCCGCTGCGGCGCGCCGCCAGCAAGCCACGCTTTTCGTAGTAACGCAAGGTATCGCGGCTGAGGCCTGTGGCCTCGGCCAGTTCACCGATCTGCATGTTGCCGCTCCTCAAAAAGTGCTTGACCATGGAGTGTACTCCAAGGTTTAAGCTGCGCAGCATGAAAACTTCAAATATCCAGAAACTGGTGCGCGCCAGCGCCACCTACGACCTGCTGCTCACAGCACCCTTTGCCACTCCATGGACCTTCGCCATTGCGCACGGCAACCTCTCAGCGCTGAACCAGGCGCTGGGCGGCGCACCGCTGCCGGCCTTCAGCGCCCTCCACATCCTGTTTGCCTGCATGATGGGCAGCATCGTGCTGGTGTGGTCCTGGCTGCGCCTGCGCGACCCGCAACCGAAGTTTGCCACTTACGACGGCACCGCGCGTTTCATGTTCAGCACCTGGTTTGCGTGGACACTCGCCGGCGGCGGCCTGCCGCTGGTGTGGTTGTTCGTCGTTCCCGAATTCGCATGGGGTGTCGTGCAGTGGTATGCTGTTCCTCCGTTGAGCAAAAGGGGAGGGTGATATGCAAGCGCAACCTTTAATTGCTGTCAGCAACGTCGAGGCGGCCAGCCGCTGGTACCAGAAAACCCTGGGCCTGCAGAGCGGCCACGGCGGCAACGAATATGAGCAGTTGCTGCACGACGGCCGCATGGTGCTGCAACTGCACCGCTGGGACGCCCATCATCATCCCCACATCGGAAATCCCGAACAGCGCCCATATGGCAACGGCGCGCTGCTGTGGTTCTGGACCGACGATTTCGACGACGCGGTCGAGCGCGCCGCCGCCGCCGGCGCTACGGTGCTGGAAGGGCCGAAGGAAAACAGCAACGCGCAGCACCGGGAGTTGTGGCTGCGCGATCCGGAAGGGTATGTCGTGGTGCTGGCGGGGCCTTACGGCGACGTCGGGATGTAAAGCCATGATTCCCGCTTCGGCGATCCGTGATGCCAGGATCCTCATTGTCGACGAACTGGATGCCGACATACAGCGGCTGGAAACCATCCTTGGGAACGCCGGCTACACCTTTGTCATGTCTACCAGGGAACCGCAGTCGGCCATCAAGCTGCAAGAGGAACACCGATTCAATCTTATCCTGCTTGGCCTGGTTGACGCATGCGGGGAGATTGCGCATGACGGCGAGTTACCGGTGCTGGCAATGACCGCCGATCCCGACGAACGCTTTCGAGCCTTGAAGGAAGGTGCCAGGGATTTCGTCGGCAAGCCTTTCGATAAGTTCGAAGTCCTGGCACGTGTTCACAATACGATCGAGGCGAACCTGATGCGCGCCCGGCTGCGGGACTATGGCATTCCGGTCGCGCTGTTCGATAAGCTCACCGGTTTGCCCAATCGCGTACTGTTCCTGGCCGCGCTGCAAAACGCCATTGTGGAAAATACCGTGTATCGCCACAAAGTGGCCTTGCTGTTCCTCGACCTGGATTGGTTTAAGAACGTCAACGTGGTGTTGGGCCACAACGTCGGTGACGAATGCCTGCAACAAGTAGCGCGCCGGTTAGGGCAGCGCAATCCTGCGCGTTATGTTCTGGGCCGGCTCGGCGGCGATGAGTTTGCTTTCATTGTTCCGCTGCAAGATGATGAGGCGAGCATATCCAAGCTCGTGGAACAAGTGTTTGCAGCACTGAAAGAGCCGTTCTACTTGCAAGGACATGAAGTCAACCTGGACACGAGTATTGGCGTGGCCGTTTATCCCGACAATGCAGAAAATGCCGAGTCGCTCATGGCCAGCGTCGACAAGGCCCTGTACCGCGCCAAAAAGGCGGGGCGGAATACGGTCCGGTTCTCAGGCTAACCAGGTCTCGCGCGCCACACGCAGCATGTTGCGGCCCAGGACCTGCTCGATTTCGTTGGGCGCCATGCCCAGCTTGCGCAATTCCAGCGGCAGCGACCTCCAGGCATAGATCGGCACGAACGAAGGCAAACGGCCGGCACGATAGCCGGCCGACTCCGGCCACCACCAGCCGGGATTGAAGCCGACGGGCGGCGTATCGTCCAAGTCTTTTTCAGTGAAGCAGATATCCAGGCCAACCCCGGCATGCGCCACGCCCACCAGGTCCGCCACGTAGGCCACGTGGCGCGCCACGTCGGCCGCCGTTGGCTGATCGCTGCCGAGGAACCAGGACAGGCCCGATACGCACACCACGCCGCCAGTGGCAGCGCAAGCCTGGATCTGTTCATCGGTCACATTGCGTCCGTGCGGCACCAGTGCGAACGGATTGGCGTGGCTGAACACCACCGGCTTGCTGGATGCGGACATGATCTCCAGGCTGCACAGGCGACCGGTGTGGGAACAATCGACGATGATGCCGGCATCGTTGACCGCTTTTAATACCCGGTGGCCCAGGCGCGTCAGGCCGCGCGCCATGTCGTGGCAGCCATCCGCCACGTTGTTGTTGCGGTTATAGGAGAACAGCATCTGGCGCACGCCCAGGCGGGCATACAGGTCGGCCATTTCCGGCTGCTCCATCAGCGGCATCGCACCTTCCAGGTCGAAGCCGATGGCCAGCACGCCGTCCGCGGCGGCCTGGATCACTTCATCCACGCCCGACACCAGCCGATAGCGTTCCGGGTGGGAAGCAATGGTGGCGCGGTAGCCTGCGATCACCGACATCACCTGCGACACTGGATTCATGTCGGCGCCCACATTGATCGACACGTAGTTCACGCCAGCGGAATGGAGCTGGCCAAGGGGTGAAAAGTCGGCCTGCGGATGCTGCGGCAGGCAGATGTGGGCGTCCCAGTTGATCATGCTTCTGAAAGTGTTTGAAGTAATGTTGGTAGATTGATAGCAAACGTATAGTCGCACGAAATCCGGTGCAAGGTATACTGCCGGCTTATTCACACGAAGCACGCCATGACATTTACCAGCCTGGGCCTCGCGCCCGCACTGCTCAACGCCATCACCGAGACCGGCTACAGCACCCCCACCGCCATCCAGTCCGCCGCCATCCCGCCCGCCTTGCGCGGCGCCGACGTGCTGGGCCAGGCGCAAACCGGTTCCGGCAAGACGGCCGCATTCGCGCTGCCGCTGCTGAATGCATTGCTGGAGTCGGGCCGCCAGGGCGCAGGCCAGCGCAAGCTGTACGCACTGGTGCTGGCACCAACGCGCGAGCTTGCCGCGCAGGTTGGCGAAACCCTGCGCGGACTGGCATCGCACCTGCCATCGCCGCTCAAGGTCTCGGTCGCCTTTGGCGGCGTCTCGATCAACCCGCAGATGATGGCGCTGCGCGGCGGCACCGACATCATGGTCGCCACGCCGGGCCGCCTGCTCGACCTGGTCGAGCACAATGCGCTCAAGCTGGATGGCACCTCCGTGCTGGTGCTGGATGAAGCGGACAAGCTGCTGGACATGGGCTTCGCCGACGAAATCGCCCGCATCATGGCCCTGCTGCCGGCGCGCCGCCAGAACCTGTTCTTCTCCGCCACCTTCCCGCCGGCGGTGCAAGCGCTGGCAGACAAGCTGCTGCACGAGCCGGTGCGCGTAGCCACGCTGGACCAAGCAGCGCATACGCCCGACATCACCCAGCGCGCGATTGAAGTCGACCAGGCGCAGCGCACCTCGCTGCTGCGCATCCTGCTGAAAGAAGAGGGCTGGCGCCAGGTGCTGGTCTTCGTCGCCACCAAATATGCCTCCGAACACGTGGCCGACAAGCTGCGCCGCGGCGGCGTGGCAGCGGAAGCCTTCCACGGCGATTTCAGCCAGGGCGCCCGCACCTCGGTACTGAACGACTTCCGCGAAGGCAAACTGAAAGTACTGGTCGCCACCGACGTCGCAGCGCGCGGCATCGACATCGCGCAGCTGCCGGTAGTGGTCAACTACGACCTGCCGCGCTCGCCGGCCGACTACACCCACCGCATCGGCCGCACCGGACGCGCCGGCGCCTCCGGCCTGGCAGTCAGCTTCATCACTCCCGACGCCGAGCAGCACTTCCGCCTGATAGAAAAGCGCCAGAACGTCCGCGTCCCGCGCGAACGCCTGGCAGGCTTCGAACCCACGACCGAAGCCAAGCCGCTACCCCCCGGCGCCAACGACGGCACCGGCGGCATCAAAGGCAAGCGCAAGAGCAAAAAAGACAAGCTGCGCGAAGCCGCCGCCAAAGCAGCCAGCTGAACGCCCGGCTGAGCCCGTGTCCCACCATGGGGTCACACCCCAAGTGTGACACGCTCTCATCCGTGCATTTGCTCGAGCTCGTGTCCCACCATGGGGTCACACCCGAAACGAGACACGCACTCATGCATGTCTAACGTTGAGGCCGTGTCACACTTGGGGTGTGACCCCAGGGTGGGACACGGCCTCGGCTGTTATGGGGTGGTGGCGAGCTTGATGCGGCGGCGCAGGCGCTCGGCTTCGGCGCTGTCGCCGGCTTGTTCGGCGCGCTGGAGCTGGACGTTCAGCCACGCCAGCACGGCGCGGCGCCAGCCTTGGGCGGAGGCAGTGTTGATGGCCATCGTCACCAGTTCGGGCGTGGCGCGGTTGGCGCGCATCAGGGCGCCGGCGGCAACCATGCGCGATAGCGGGTCGTTGATGGCGGCGGCTGCCGACGCGGCGGCGCTGTCGCTGGCGGCACCGGCAACGGCGCGTTGCGGTTCGGGCAGCAGGGCGGTGTCGGCTGGCGTGGCGCGGCCTGCGAGGTAGCGTGCGTAGGCCAGGTCGGCCGCTGAAGCATCGGGCTGCAGCGGCGTGAAGCCGGAACATTCCTCGAGCACCAGCGCCGCCACCTGGACTGCGCAACGCAGCAACTCAACGCGGATCGCCAGCGCAGGCTGGGCGGTGCTGCCTACCTGGTTGCGCGCCAGGCCGAATTCGCGTTCGGCGGCCGCAGTCTTGCCCTCCATATATGCCGACGTAGCGCGCTCGGTCGCTCCGGCGGCGTTCAATTGCCAGTCCGGCACGCGCGGGCCGCTGCTGCAGGCGGTGAGCAGTGCTGCGGCCAGTACGGCGGCGATTCTCGTCATTGTCATGGCAGCTTGATCTCCGGTTCACTGCGCTTGAACGGCCATTTGCGGTTCAGCTCATTGATCATCTGTTCTACCTTGCGCAAGTTGGCGTCGACTTCGGCGCGCAGGGTGCTGAGGTCTTCCGTGGCGGCGCGCGTGTTGGCGCCGACGGCTTGCGCTTCCACCAGCACGGCATCCAGCTTCTTCAACGAATTGCGCGCATCGGCCAGCAGGGCGTTCAGCTGCTGCACCGCGGCCTGAGTGTCATTGGCCAGGCCTTTTTCGCCAAACACGCGTTTGTCGGCATTGCCTACCAGGCTGTCGGCCTTGACCACCAGCGAGTTGGCGTTGCGCAGCAGTTCGCGTGCCTTCTGGTCTTCGCCTGCCAGCACGCCGAGTGCGCCGCCAGGTCCATTGAGTTTTTCGGTCACGCCCTGTACGTTGCGCAGGCTGGCGCCGAGTGCCGATTCGTCGGCAGTCAGTGCCGCCAGGTTGTTCAGCAAGTCCTTGGCCGATTGCAGCAGGCGCGGGATCTCGGCCGCCATATCGCCCACCAGCAGCGCGCGTTCCGCATCCGGCGGCAGCGGCGGGTCGGCCGGGATGCCGGTGAAGGCGCGCAGCTTGGCGCCGCCCACCAGGCTCTTTTCCAGGGTGAAGATACTGCTGGTGCGCAGCCAATGGGCGTCCTTGCTTGGCACGTCGACCAGGATGCGTGCCTTGCCGTCCTGCGCCAGTTCAATGCGCTGCACGCGGCCGATCGGAAAACCGGCGAAGGTCACGTCCATGCCGACCGCTACGCCTTCGGAATCGTCTGCAGTCAGCACCAGCCGTTGCGTCGGCTCGAAGGCGCCGCGGGCGTACATCAGGTACATGATCGCGCCAAGCACCAGGGCGACCAAGAGCACCAGCAGGGCCACGGCCTTGGCTTCCGCGTTGTGGATCGGCGCCGGTTCAGGGCCGGAAGTTGGGGGAGTCGTTTCGCTCATATCGTCAATAATAATTGCCCATCAGGGATGCTGCTTCCACCACCAGGATCACGGAGAACATGCGCACCATGTCGGCCAGCCCGTGCGCGGCGCCGATGCGCCGCAGCGGGCTGGAAGCGCCGGTGAAGTAGGAAGAGGACAGCGGAATCACCGCCACAGCCAGGCTGAAAAACACCACCTTCAGCACCAGGATCAGGCACACGGCCGGATTGAAGATCTGTCCCACCACGCGCGTGTAGCCCGGCAGCGCCCATGGCGTGAAACCATACATCACCAGGTAGGCCAGCACCAGGGTCACCAGGCAGCTGACGGCTGCCAGCATCCACACCGCGAACACGCCCGCGGCGGCGCGCGGATAGAACTGGGTGCGCAAGGCGGCACGCGGATCGGGCGCGTGCCCGGCCAGCCTTTGCTGCGCGAATTCGACGCCGGCCGGCAGGGTGGTGCGCAAAGCCACGAACAGCGCTGCCGTCAGCGGCACCAGTTCCAGCACCAGCACGCGCACCACCATTTCCAGCGCATAGCGCGACAGGCCGTAACTGGCCGAGGTGACGACGACGATACGGATGATGACAAGGCTGATCAGCGCACATAGCACGGAGAACCAGGCCAGGTTGACCGTGGTGGCAACGACGATCTGTTCGGACAGCATGCGCCGGTTATCGCGCCGGTAGCTGGAGGGCGCCATGGCGCGCGTCAGCAGCTGTGCGGCGAACTGCAGCAGCTGCCACCAACTGGTCAGCCATGCGATTGCAGAGCGGTGAGCGTTCATGGTTGGCATACTAGCATTAAGGATAAGCTATGGTGTATCGTACTATGTTATGAAACTACTAAATTTGCTCCTGGCAGCGGCGTTGGCTTGCTGCTCTTTCCTGGCTTCTGCCGCCCCCGATCCTGCAACACTGCTGCCGCTCGATCCCCAGATCAGGACCGGCAAGCTGGCCAACGGCCTTACTTACTACATCCAGCAAAACAGCCGCCCGCAAAAGCGCGTGGAACTGCGCCTGGTGGTTAAAGCCGGTTCGGTACTGGAAGACGAGGACCAGCTTGGCCTGGCTCACTTCACCGAACACATGGCGTTCAACGGCTCGACCCATTTCAAGCGCCATGAGTTAATTTCGTGGCTGCAGTCGGTGGGCGTGAAGTTCGGCGCCGACCTGAACGCCTACACCAGCTTCGACGAAACCGTGTACATGCTGCCGATCCCGGTCGACAAGAAGGAAAACCTGGACAAGGGCCTGCTGGTGCTGGAGGACTGGGCGCAGGGCGTCACCTTCAACGATGCCGACATCGAAAGTGAGCGCGGCATTGTGCTGGAAGAACTGCGCCTTGGCAAAGGCGCGACCGACCGCATGAACAAGGTGCTGCTGCCGAAGATGTTCAACGGTTCGCTGTATGCGAACCGGCTGCCGATCGGCAAAGCGGAAATCCTGAAGTCCTTCAAGCCGGATGCAATCCGCCGCTTCTACAAGGACTGGTATCGCCCGGACCTGATGGCGGTGATCGTGGTGGGTGACGTCGACCCGCAGGAAGCCGAGCGTCTGGTAGCCAGCCATTTCTCGAAGCTGGTGAATCCGGCCAGTCCGCGCCCGCGCATCTACCCGCCGATCCCTGAACGCAAGGTATCGGAAGCCATCGTGGTCACCGATCGGGAAGCGCCGTCGAACCTGGTAACGATCCGCTATCCCTTCATGGCGCGCTCCGAATCGAAGACGGTGGGCGAGTACCGCACCCACATGGTCGAATTGCTGTCGGCTTCGATGCTGAGCCAGCGCATCGCCGAACTGTCGCAGCAAACCAATCCGCCCTTCCTGCAAGGCTACAGCAATATGTCCAAGGCGGTGCATGGCTACCAGGCTTTCGTTTCGAGCGCCGCGGTGGGCAAGGCCGGCGCGTTGCCGGCCATCCGCGCCGTGGTGGAAGAGGGCGAGCGGGCGCGCCAGCTTGGCTTCAGCGCAGTGGAGCTGGAACGCGCCAAGAAGAACATGATGCGCTTCATCGAGAGCCTGTACAACGAGCGGGACAAGACAGAATCCTCTGTTTATGTCAGCGAATTCACCCGCCATTTCCTGGACGGTGAATCGATGCCCGGCATTGAAAATGAATACAGCTATTACAAGGACCTGATGCCAGGCATAACGCTGGAGGAAGTTAATGCCCAGGTGCGCAGCGCGATACCGGTCGGGCAGAAGAAGCTGGTCATCTTCCTGGGCAATGACAAGTCGGGCACCGTGGTGCCGAACCCGGAGCAGATGCTGGCTACCGTGGAGGAAGCTGAAAAGGCCACCTTGGCGGTCCATGAAGAAAAGGCTGTAGCAGCGAACCTGATGGCGCAGCCGCCCAAGGCCGGCCGCATCGTCAAGGAAACCAGCGATAAGGTGCTGGGCACCACTGAGCTGCTGCTGTCGAACGGCGTGAAGGTCGTGCTGAAGCCGACCGACTTCAAGAATGACCAGGTCCTGATGGCTTCTACCCGCTTCGGCGGACAGTCGCTGGCGGAGGAAGGCGATATCGTCAATGCCCGCTACGCGAGTGCCATCCTTGCCAGCATGGGCGTCAACGGTTACGCGCCGGTAGAACTGCAGAAGATCCTGGCCGGCCGCAGCGTACGTTCTGCTTTCGGGATTGGCGGCGTGTCGGAGGGCTATGGCGGCGGTTCCAGCAGCGGCGACGTGGAAACCATGCTGCAGCTGATTTACCTGCAAATGACCCAGCCGCGCCGCGACCAGGCCTTGTTTGATGTCTTCATCGACAAGCAGCAGGAGCAGGCCCGCAATGCCCAGGCCCGCCCGGAAGCGGTGCTGACGGATACCATGCGCACCACCATGTACGGCAACCATCCGCGCGTGGGCCTGACGCCGCGGCCGGAAGAACTGGACGGCATTCGCCTGGACCGCGTGATGGCGCTGCATAAAGAGCGCATGTCGAGCGCGTATGGCATGACCTTTTTCTTCGTCGGCAGTTTCGAGCTGGCGAAAATCAAGCCGCTGATGGCAACTTACCTGGGGGGCTTGCCGGCTGCGAAAATCGCTGCCGAGTACAAGGATCGCCATGTGCGCCCGGTGCGCGGGGTGGTGAAGAAAGAGGTGCGCCGCGGCCGCGAGCAAAAGAGCCAGGTCAGCATCGCCTTTGCGGGCGATGCCAGTTTCAATGAAGTCGAGCAGATGCGCCTGCGCGCCCTGATTGAAATCATGCAGATCAAGGCGACCGAAGCCTTGCGCGAACAGCGTGGGCTGGTCTATACCGCGAACATCTCGGGCGGCATGGCGCGCCATCCTTACCCCAATTACACCATCAATATCGGCCTGCCGACCGCGCCCGAAAATGTGGACAAGGCGATCGAGGCCACCTTTGCCGAAGTGCGCAAGCTGCAGGACAAGGGGCCGGAGGAGGCTGACCTGGCCAAGGTCAAGGAAAACTGGAGCAGCAACTACCGCAAAGCCTTGCGCGAGAATGGCTGGTGGCTGGTCAACCTGCAGTCGGCGGTGGTCAACAAGTCTGATCCCAAGCTGCTGCTGCGCCAGGATGAAATGATCGCCAGCATGACCGTGGCGGACGTGCAGGCCGCTGCCAGGCGCTATTTCGACTTCAATAATTACGTGCAGGTGGTGTTGCATCCGGCCGAGAACAAGCCTGAGGCGAAGCCGGAGGCAAAGCCGGAAGCGCCCGCCGAAGCTGGTAAACTGCCGGACTGATTGTGATTTTGAGTTATTTTAAATGCATGGTTTCCGTCCCGACCTGGCGCGCTGGCGCCAGTTGCCATCGCCCGCCTGGCTGGCGCGCCTGCTCGCAGGGGTGCCCGTGCCGGCAGCACCGGGTGGGGCGTGGCGCCTGTTTGAAGTAGGCTGCGACAGCTTCGCCGCCTACCAGTCCGGCCATATACCGGGCGCCGGCTACATCGACACCAATCGTCTCGAACGCCAGCCGCTGTGGAACAAGGTGTCCGACGATTCCTTGCTGGCGCTGCTGCTGGAAAACGGCATCCGCCACGACACTACCGTCATCCTGTACGGACGCAGTTCCCTGGCCGCCGCCCGCGCCGCCCACCTAATGCTGTACGCCGGCGTTGCCGACGTGCGCCTGCTCGATGGCGGCCTTGACGCCTGGCTGCGTGCCGGCCACGCACTGGAGCAGGGTGCCGGCCCGCTGCCGCAGGCCGCGGCAAGCTTTGGCGCCGCCTTCCCGGCGCGCCCGGACTTCCTGATCGACACCGCCCAGGCGCGCGAACTGCTGCAGCAGCCGGACGGCGCCCTGGTCAGCATCCGCACCTGGCAGGAGCACGTCGGCGCCACTTCCGGCTACAGCTACATCGATGCGCGCGGCGATATTCCGGGCGCCCGCTGGGGCCGTGCCGGCAACGATGGCGATGTGCACAGCATGAGCGAATACCAGCATGCTGACGGAACGATGAAGCCTTCGGCGGAGATCAGCGCGCTATGGCGCCAGGCGGGGATTGGGCCCGGCCAGCGCACCGTTTTTTACTGCGGCACCGGCTGGCGGGCTTCGCTGGCATTTTTCTATGCCTGGTTGATGGACTGGGAACGCATCAGCGTGTACGACGGCGGCTGGTGCGAGTGGAGCCGGGTCAATCCGCCTGCATCATGTAGCGGATCGCGGCCTTAAGCTGTTCGGCATCGAGTTCCGGCTTACCGCCGCGGGCAGGCATGGCGCCAACCCCTTGCACTGCATTGCGCACCAGGCCATCCAGGCCGCCGGCACGCGCCATGCGCTCCTGCCACTCCTTGCTGTCGCCAAGCTTGGGCGAACTGACCATCACGTTCTCGGCGGCGTGACAGGCGATGCAGACCGATTCATATACTTCCCGGCCGCGCTGGCCCTGGCTTTGGGCCAGGGCCGGCAGGCTGGCCAGCAGCCCGCAGGCCGCCAGCAGGGCGGTTGTCAGCCGCATGATTACTTCTTGCCTTCCTTGGCGTTGAACATTTCCTTGGCGTAGACGATGCCCAGGCCATAGCCGCCGCCGTGTTCAGACGCGATCTTCATAACAGGGGCGTAGGTTTCGCCGCGTGCCCAGTCGCGCTGCAGTTCCAGCATGTACTGCAGCCAGGTCACAGGACGCGCGCCGGCTTGAACCATGCGCTGCACGGCCATGTCGTGCGCTTCCTTGCTGACGCCGCCCGAAGCGTCGGTCACGATGTACACCTCGTAGCCCTGGTCGATGGCCGACAGCACAGGCTGCACCAGGCATACCTCGGTCCACAGCGCCGCCATCACGACTTTCTTGTTGCCGGTCTTTTGCACGGCGTCGACGACGCGCTGGTCTTCCCAGGTATTCATGGTGGTGCGGTCGATCGGCGTTTGCTCAGGGAATACCGCTTGCAGCTCCGGGAAGATCGGGCCGCTGAAGGACTTGGCGGCGACGGTGGTCAGGATGGTCGGCACCTTGAAGGTCTTGGCTGCCTTGGCCAGCCCGGTCACGTTGTTGCGCAGCTCGGCGATGTCGATGGAGCGCGTTGCGAAAGCCATCTGCGGCTGGTGGTCGATCAGGACCAGGGTGTGGTTCTTTGGCGTCAGCAGCTGTTCGGCAGGCGGTGCAGCATGGGCGCTGGCGCTGAAGGCGAGGATAACTGGCAGTGCTGCTTTGATCAGGGATTTGAAGTTCATGATGTGCTCCGTTGTTGTGGGGTTGCGATGGAGTGAACTTTAATAAATCCGGATTGCGTAATAAACTATCGAATGTGCAAATGATATTTACGCAAAATGGAACAATATGACTTGACCGACCTGCGCGCCTTCATCACGGTGGTGGAAAGCGGCAGCTTCGTGAGGGCAGCGGAGCAGCTTGCGGTCAGCACGGCCGCCATCAGCCGCCGCATCGCCACCCTGGAATCGGCGCTGGGCAGCCAGCTGATCACGCGCACTACGCGGCGCAACGACATCACCGATGCCGGCCGCGCTTTCTACGCCGATGCGCAGGCCGTGTTCCAGTTGCTGGACGAGGCCCACGACCGCGTGCGCCAGGGTCAGGACAGCGCCAGCGGCACTTTGCGCGTGGCGGCGCCACTCAGCTTCGGCATCCAGAAAGTGGCGCCGGTGCTGCCGGCCTTCATGCAGCGCCATCCAGGCTTGAAAGTGCAGTTGTTGCTGGAAGACCGCACCACCGACCTCCACGCGGAAGCGATCGACGTCGCCTTGCGCATTGGCTTCCTGCGCGATTCTTCGCTGGTGGCGACCCGCATCGGCACTGTCGGCAGGGTGTTTGCCGCGGCGCCGGGCTACCTGTGGCGTGCCGGCAAGCCGAAGACCCTGGCGGGACTGCGCGGCCACTCGGTGTTAAATTACAGTTTGCTCAGCGTGCGCGAAGAGTGGGGCCGGCTGATCGGCGACCCGGGCGAGCAGCTCGACCTGAAAGTGCCGCTGGCGGCCAATAATGCGGAAGCGCTGGCCGAATGCGCGATACAAGGCATGGGTATCGTGCTGCTGCCGGAATTCGTGCTGGCGCCGGCACTGGCCGACGGCCGCCTGGTGCAGTTGCTGGCCGATGCCAGCCCGGAGCCCTTCGGCCTGTTTGCGGTGCGGCCTTCGCGCCAGTTCACGCCAGCCAGGCTGCGGCTGTTCATCGATTATTTGCGGGAGTGCGGTTTCTGAAGGAGGTGCAGCATGGATCACCTGCCTGGTCCCACCGGCTTGCCGCTGCTGGGTAATGTTGGCATCGATACGGCCCATTTCCACCAGAAGCTGGAAGAATGGGCGCGCGAGTACGGCCCGATCTACCGCATGCGCCTGATGGAGCGGCGCTTTATCGTCACCAGCCGGCGTGCCGACATCGCGCAGATCCTGCACGACCGCCCCGACCAGTGGCGGCGCTCGCGGCGGGTGGCCAGCATCCTTGAGGAAGCGGCTGCAGTGGGCGTGTTCGCGGCCGAGGGCGAGGAATGGCGCCGCCAGCGCAAGCTGGTGATGCATGCGCTGACGCCGGAAGTCATCAATCGCTTCCATCCCACCCTGTCGGCCATGTCCGAGCGCTTGCGCCTGCGCTGGCTGGGGGCGGCCGCAGCGGGACAGCCGCCACGCTTGCTGCGCGACCTGAAAGCCTTCGCGCTCGATGTGGCAATCGGCATGGCGATGGGCCAGGACCAGGACATGGTGCAGCACGAAGACAATCCGCTGCAGCAGGATATCGAATTCGTGTTCACCCAGGTGGCGCGCCGCCTGGTGGCACCGGTCGCCTACTGGCGCAAGGTCAAGCTGCCGGCTGACCGTGCCACCGAGGCTGCGGGACTGCGCATCCGCGACACTGTCGATGGCTTCGTGGCTGACGCGCGCGCCCGCATGGCAGCCAATCCCGCGCTGTACGACAAGCCGGGCAACCTGCTGGAGGCCATGCTGGCGGCGGCAGACATGCCCGGTTCCGGCATCAACGATGAAACCGTGCGCGCCAATGCCATCATCATGGTGTTTGCCGGCGAGGACACCACGGCCAACACCATCGCCTGGCTGCTCTACCTGTTGTCGCGCAACCCGCAAGCCGCTGCGCGCCTGGCCGAGGAGGCCGATGCCACGTGTGGCGCGAGCCAGATGCCTTACCTCGACGCCTGCGTGCAGGAATCGATGCGGCTCAAGCCCGTGGCGCCGATCCTGGGCGCCGAGGCAGTGCAGGACGTGGCGCTGGATGGCGTGCGGGTGCCCGCCGGCACCGTAGCCTTCATGCTTCTGCGCCACTCGTTCGCGCGTGAAGTACCCCTGCCGGATGGCGCCGAATTCCGGCCCGAGCGCTGGCTCGATCCCGCCATGAAGGAAATGCTCGAAGACCCCGCCCGCAAGATGGTTCCCTTTGGCGGCGGTCCGCGCTTCTGCCCGGGGCGCTACCTGGCCATGAGCGAGATCCGCACACTGATGTCGATGGTGGCGCGCAGCTTCAACATCGAGGCCGCTCCCGGCGCGCCGCCGGTCGAGGAGGTATTCACTGTCACCATGACGCCAAGCGCGCTGCCGGTGCTTTTGCGGCCGCGTGCCCTGTGATAGGCTTGCACGCATATCAACATTAACAATGAGGGCAGCATGCTGAAAAAGATTTCGATGGGCCTGATCCTGGTGATTGTTGTGATCCTGGGCCTGGCATTGACGCAGCCGGACAGCTTCAAAGTACAGCGCAGCGCCAGGATCAAGGCGCCGCCTGCAAAAATCATGGGCTACCTGAACGACTTCCACCAGTGGACGGCATGGTCGCCATGGGAGAAGAAAGACCCGAACATGCAGCGCACTTTCGAAGGCGCGGCAAGCGGCAAGGGGGCAGTCTATGCCTGGAACGGCAATGGCGATGTGGGGCAGGGCCGCATGGAAATCATCGAGGACAACGCGCCCACCCAGCTTGCCATCAAGCTCGATTTCATCAAGCCTTTTGCCTCCTCCAACCGCACGGAGTTTTCGCTGCAGCCGCAAGGCGAATCCACTGTGGTGACCTGGACCATGAGCGGCCCGAGCCTGTTCGTGACCAAGGTGATGGGCGTGTTCTTCAATATGGACAAGATGATCGGGAAGGACTTTGAACAGGGCCTGGCGCAGTTGAAGGAGGCTGCTGAAAAGTGAAAGCAACAGGAAAGTGCAAATAGTCCAACAGGGCTATACTGAGCTTAATCACTCCGCCGGGGGCTGCCATGAAACGAATCCTGTTGTTTGCCGCAGCCCTGCTGGCTGCCCAAAGTACGCTGGCTGGCCCCTTGCGCAATGACCATCCCATTGTCGGCACCTGGCGTTTCGAACTGCCTGACGGCTCCTGCCACGAGATGTACCGCATCCGCGCCGACGGCTCGGCCCTGATCACCAGCGCTGCTGAGATAGCGGAATCGGAATTCGAGATCGACGACCAGCCCGACAGCGATGGCTTTTACCAGTCCAACGACAAGATCGTGAAGGACAACGGCAAGAAAGATTGTACCGGCGAGATCACCCAGGTCGGCCACGTGATCCAGTCCTTCATCGTGTTCCACCCATCAAACAATATGTTCCTGATGTGCCAGCGGCGCGATATGGGCAGCTGCATCGGCCCCTTCATCCGCGTGCGCGGCACCGAGATCTAGCGTCCCGCCGTGCGCCATGCTCCCGGATTCATGCCGGACCACTCGCGGAAGGCGTGGGTGAAGGCGCTTTGCTCCTGGTAGCCAAGCAGGAAGGCGATATCGACCAGCGACAGGCCGGGCTGGCGCAGGTAATCGCGCGCCAGGGCAAAGCGTGCGTCGTCCAGCACTTGCTGGAAGCTGGAACCGGCATCGGCCAGCTTGCGCTGCAGGGTGCGTGGCGCCAGTCCCAGGTCTTCGGCCACGCTGGCAACGCGCACCTGGCCTTGCGCCAGGCGGCGTACGATTGCTTCATATACCTGCGCCACAATGCCAGCCTGCGCGGTGGCCGCGCGCTGCTTGAGGAGTTGTTCCGCGTGCTGCTGCAGCACGGGGTAAAGGCTCACGTCCGCGTTCGGCACCGGCCATGCCAGCAGCGCCGCTTCGAATTGCGCCACATTGGACATTGCGTTGAAGCGCGGCAGGGCGCCGAACACGCGCATGTATTCGGCGTGGCCGGCCGGGTCTCCGCCGTCGTGCATCAGGGACAGTTCGGCCGGCGGCAGCGTGGTGCCGGCCAGCCAGTTGCCGAACACGCGGATGCCGGCAAACACGCTGTCGGCCAGGTGGCGGTGGTGCGCCGGGTAGTTCGAATGCCAGGTGTAGCTGGCCAGCGCGCCGTGCACTTCCAGCGTCGAGCGCCCCAGGTCGTGTGCCAGTTGTTCGTAGCGCATGGTCTGCTCGAAGGCCTGGCCGAAATCGCGGCAGCTTAGCAGGATCAGGCCGTACACCGTGTAGGTGCCCAGTTTGACGCGCTCTCCCACGTGCAGGCCGAAATGCGGATCGTCGGCCAGCCTGGCGGCAATGTCGAGAAGCTTGACGTAGGTATCGGCCGGCAGGGCTTCCGGCAGCGGCTCCAGGGCGCCGGCGGGCAGGCCGGCTGCCTGCTCAAGCGCTTGCGCCGTCACCCCGCGCACAGCCGCCGCCTCCAGCATGGGTTGCAGGTAAGAGCCCGCTACGCGAGCAAGCTTGGCATGATCGAACAATTCGGCTGGCATGAAAAAGCAAGACTGGCGGGTGGCGATGGATTAAAGTCTATTGAGCAAAGTATAACAAGGGATTGCAAATGAAACGATGGAACGGTTGGGGCGAGGAGACGGTCGAATATCCCCTGCATGATGATGCGCTGGCGTTCCTGGCCAGCCGCATCGGCCCGGGCAAGGCTGTGCACGATGCCAGCTTTGACGCGGCCTGCGCTTCGCTTGCCGAATCGCGCCTGCCCGCGCATGCCCTGGTCGACACGCGGCCGGCGACCCGCCTGCGCAATGCGCTTGGCCAAAGCCTGCCGGACTGGCTCAAGCTGCGCTATGGCCGCATTGGCAGCGCACCGGATGGCGTGGCGTATCCGGAGAGCTCGCAGCAGGTGCGCGAGCTGATCGACTATGCGCAGCAGCATGGCGTGACGCTGATCCCGCAGGGCGGCGGCACCAGCGTGGCCGGCCACCTGACCGCGCCCGCTGGCGGCAAGCCTGTTCTGGCGGTGAACATGACGCGCATGGGGCGCTTGCACCACCTGGACAAGCAGTCGCAGCTCGCTACCTTCGGTGCTGGCGTGCTGGGCCCGGACCTGGAAGCGCAATTGCGCGCCCATGGCTACATGCTGGGCCACTTCCCGCAATCGTTCGAATATTCCACGCTGGGCGGCTGGGTCGTGACCCGTTCGTCCGGCCAGCAATCCTTGCGCTATGGCCGCATCGAGCAGATGTTTGCCGGGGGCGTGGTGGAGACACCGCAAGGGCGTCTCGACATCCGGACTTTCCCGGCTTCCGCAGCCGGCACCGACTTGCGCGAAATCGTGCTGGGCTCCGAAGGCCGCATGGGCATCCTGACCGAGGCCACTGTGCGTGTGAGTGCACTGCCGGACTACGAAGCCTTCCATGCCATCTTCTTCCCTGACTGGGAGCGCGCCGAAGCAGCCGTGCGTGCGCTGGCCCAGGCGCGTGGAGGCCTGTCGATGCTGCGCCTGTCGAACCCCCTGGAAACCGTGACCATGCTGGCGCTGGCCGGCCACAAGCGCCTGATTGGCCTGCTGGAAGGCTGGCTGAAGCTGCGCGGCTGCGGCGACGGCAAATGCATGCTGATGATTGGCGCCAGCGGCCCGCGTGCGCAGGCCCGCGCCGCCTTGCGCAGCGCCATTTCGGCTTGCCGCGGCTTTGACGGCGTGCACGTCGGCCGCCGCATGGGCGACAAATGGAAGGAGGGCCGCTTCCGCAACGTCTACCTGCGCAATGCGGCCTGGAAGCAGGGCTATGTGATCGACACCGTGGAAACGGCGGTCGACTGGCCGCGCGTTTCCCAGATGATGCACGCGGTCGAGGCAGCAGCGACTGCGGCACTTGGCGAAATGGGCGAAAAGGTCCATACCTATACCCACCTGTCCCACCTGTATGCCCAGGGCGCCAGCGTTTATACGACTTTCGTCTACCGCCTGGGCGGCGATTTCGAAACGGATATGGCGCGCTGGCGTACGCTCAAGCACGCGGTGAGCATGGCGATTGTCGAAAACGGCGGCACCATCAGCCACCAGCACGGCGTCGGTAGCGACCACGCGCCTTACCTGGAGGCCGAGAAGGGCGCGGCAGGCATCGCCGCCATGCAGGCACTGTTCAAGCACTTTGATCCGCAGGGCATCATGAATCCCGGCAAGCTGCTGCCGGCGGGACAGCCAGCATGAAGCCGGCTGCGGGCCAGGCCGGCGCGAACGGCGCACTGCACTGGATTCCGGGCGGCCGCGCGCAGGTGGCCGGCCTGCTGGCGCAGGAATGGGACCTGCTGGTGATTGGCGGCGGCATCACCGGCGCCGGCATCCTGCTCGAAGCGTCGCGGCGCGGCTTGCGGGCTTTGCTGGTCGAACAGCGCGACTTCGCGTGGGGGACGTCGAGCCGCTCGTCCAAGCTGGTTCACGGCGGTTTGCGCTACCTGAAGGAAGGGCAGTTCGGGCTGACCCGCGAGTCCGTCCACGAGCGCGATGCGCTGCTGCGCGATGCGCCGGGGCTGGTCGAGCCGCTGGGTTTTGCCTTTGGCGATTACGCCGGCCGCAAGCCGGGGCGCCGCGCTTTCCTGCTTGGTTTGGCGATTTACGACCGCATGGCCGGCCAGCGCGCGCGTCATTATTTCGACGTGCAGGAATTCCTGGCGATGGCGCCGCATATCCGTACCGAAGGCCTGCAAGGCGGCATCTGCTACCAGGATGCCAGGACCGACGACGCGCGCCTGGTCCTGCGCGTGCTGCAGGAGGCGCAATCCTTTGGCGGCGTAGCGGTCAACTACTGCGCAGTGCAATCACTGACGGGCCGGGACGCCGGGCGCGTGCGCGGCGCATTGGTGCAATGTGCCGTCAGTGGAGCGGCGCACGAGGTGCGCGCCAAGCTGGTGGTGAATGCCACGGGCGCCTGGGCCGACCGCCTGCACGACAAGCCAGCAGCGCGGCTGCGGCCACTGCGCGGCAGCCACCTGGTGCTTCCTGCCTGGCGCCTTCCGCTGGCGCAGGCGATCAGCCTGATGCATCCGCGCGACGGCCGCCCTGTCTTCGCCTTTCCATGGGAGGGCGTCAGCATCGTCGGCACGACCGACGTCGACCACCGCACCGGCCTGCAACAGGAAGCCGCCATCACACAGGAAGAAACCGACTACCTGATGGCAGCCCTGCATGACCAGTTCCCAACGCTGGCAATCACCGAGGCCGACGTGCTGGCCACGTACGCGGGCGTGCGGCCGGTGATCGATACCGGCAAGGCCGATCCTTCAAAAGAGGCCCGCGACCACGTACTGTGGCAGCAGGACGGACTGCTGACCGTCACCGGCGGCAAGCTCACCACCTTCCGCGCCATCGCGCTCGATGTATTGCGCCACGCTGTGCCCCAGCTGCCAAACTGGCAGGCGGATCTTGGCGCCCACGCCATCTTCGCCCCGGCAGCCAGCCATGCGCCGGACACGGGCACGGCAACGTTGCGGCAGGTGCCGCCAGGCCAGGCCAGGCGCCTGCAAGGCCGCTATGGCGTGCAGGCCGCCGCGCTGGTCGCCGCAGCGCAGGACGGCGAACTCGAGGAAATCCCCGGCACCGAAACCCTCTGGGCCCAACTGCGCTGGGCTGCGCGCCACGAATCCGTACAGCGCCTGGAAGACCTGATGCTGCGCCGCAGCCGCCTTGGCATCCAGCTTGCCAACGGCGGTGCGGCAGTGCTGGGCCGCGTGCGCGCCATCTGCCAACCGGAATTAGGCTGGGACGACCAGCGCTGGGCTGCCGAAGAAGCGGCATATCTGGCATTATGCCGAGCAAGCTACAGCCTGCCGAAAGCACGCGAATGAGCAAATACCTTCTTTCTATCGACAATGGCACGCAAAGCGTGCGCGCGCTGCTGTTCGACCTGCAGGGCAACCTGGTCGCCAAGACGCAGGTGCACCTGCAGCCGGCTTACTACTCCGAGCAGCCCGGCTGGGCCGAGCACAAGGCCGAAGGCTATTGGGACGCCGTGTGCGCCGCCTGCCAGCGCCTGTGGACCGTCACCGAGATCCCGCGCAGCGCCATTGCCGGCGTCGCCGTCACGACCCAGCGCGGCACCGTGGTCGCCGTCGACAGCGACGGCAAGCCGCTGCGCGCCGCCATCACATGGCTGGACCAGCGCCGCACCGAGCAGGTGCCGCCAATCGGCCCATTGTGGACGGCCGCTTTCAAGCTGGCCGGCGTCGATGGCACCATCGATTATTTTCGCCGCGAAGCGGAAGTCAACTGGATCAAGGCCCACCAGCCAGGCCTGTGGGACCGCACGCACAAGTTCCTGCTGCTGTCCGGCTACCTGAACCACTGCCTGAGCGGCCGCTTTGCCGACTCCATTGGGTCGCAGGTCGCCTATATGCCGTTCGATTACAAGCGCCACGCCTGGGCCGGAGCGCGCGACTGGAAATGGCAGGCGCTGGCCGTGCGTCCCGACCAGTTGCCCGAGCTGCTGCAGCCGGGCGAAGTGATTGGCGCAATCAACGCCGCCGCATCAGCTGCCACCGGTATTCCGGAAGGCGTGCCGCTGGTTGCCGCTGCCGCCGACAAAGCCTGCGAAGTGATCGGCGCCGGCGGGCTGGAGCCGCACATCGGCTGCCTCAGTTACGGCACTACAGCAACGATCAACACCACCACCAGCAAGTACGTCGAAGTCACGCCCTTCATCCCGCCCTATCCGGCGGCCATTCCGGGCGCCTACAGCACTGAAGTGCAGATTTTCCGCGGCTACTGGATGGTCAACTGGTTCAAGGAGCAGTTCGGCCACCTCGAGCAATCTGCTGCGGTGGAGCAGGGCATGCCGCCGGAAGCGCTGTTCGACCGCCTGGTGAACGAAGTGCCGCCTGGCTCGATGGGGCTGATGCTGCAGCCGTACTGGAGCCCCGGGATCAAGGTGCCAGGACCGGAAGCAAAAGGCGCCATGATCGGCTTCGGCGACGTGCACACCCGCGCCCACATGTACCGCGCCATCCTGGAAGGCCTGGCCTATGCCCTGCGCGAAGGGCGCGAGCGTATCGAAAAGCGCAGCGGAACGAAGATTACGGAATTGCGCGTGGCAGGCGGCGGCTCGCAAAGCGACGCAGCCATGCAGCTGACGGCCGACATCTTCGGGCTGCCCGCAGCGCGCGCCCACGTGTACGAAACCAGCGGCCTTGGCGCCGCCATCGCCATCGCAGCCGGCCTTGGCCTGCACAAGGATTTCCACAGCGCGATCAACGCCATGACGCGCAAAGGCCGCGTATTCCAGCCCGACCCCGCGCACCGCAAGACCTACGACCAGCTCTACCACCGCGTCTACCTGAAGATGTACAAGCGCCTGCAGCCGATGTACGCCGAAATCGCCGCCATCACCGGCTACCCAGAACAGCTATAAAACAAAAAGTCGGGGTCAGGTCTGGCAAACGGACATTTTGCTGCGCAAAATGTCCGAT
>Ga0307408_100000762_pt1 | contig 25920 bp, 31 predicted proteins | sample 322Cmetagenome_FD_202116 | JGI IMG/M metagenome (GOLD analysis project Ga0307408, IMG submission 202116) | Maize rhizosphere microbial communities from greenhouse at UC Davis, California, United States - 322HYB-C-3 | ecosystem: Host-associated > Plants > Roots > Rhizosphere > Soil | place...
GCTCCGGTCGACTGGGACGACTGAGCGACTGGTCTCGCCGCGATGTTTCTTTCTGTTCGAAGTCTCTTTCAGGGTAGTCTTGAGACGATGTCTGACAGCTTTAGTAACGCGCGCGCACGCGTAGCAACTCACACGCCAAGTGCGCGCACTCTGGAGGTGACCGATGTTCGGTGGCGATGTGTGGAATAAGGTGTTCTTGCCGCGGCTCAAGTCCGACCCTGCGCAGGCGGAGCCGGCCGAAGGTCCCAAACTCCGGCTTTGGTTCAACGGCACGGATACCTACGTGGCCGAGTCCGCAGAGCACGCGCGGGCATTGATGGTCACCCACATGGGTGGCGATGGCGACGATGTGCCGCCTCTCGACGACTGGTCCGAGGATACTCGCGAGGTTCTGACCATCGGCGACGACGACGCCGGCACGCAAACCAAAAGCGCGCAGGTCTGGTGCCGCGAAAACGGGCCGGGATTCCTCTGCTCAACGGAGTGGTGAGACAATGGGGCAGCGAACTCCCGCGCAACGCCAGCGCGACCTAGCCAAAGCCGCAAGGCTGGAAGACGTGGCGCTAGCCATCGAGGAGGCTGTACCCGAGCCTTACGAGGTAGACGACGACCATCGCGCGGTCGCTGCGTGGAAACTGGCCGTACGCCTCGTTCGCGCAGAGGCAAGGCGACTCCGCAAAGGCGGGCTGAGGCGGCCGTGACCGACTCCGCCTACCAGATGGTTCCCGCAGTCGTGATGCTTGACGGCCGCAAGGTACCAGTGGTCGTCGGCATCCCGGCGAAGGTCGTGGCGAAGTTGGCGGAGGACGCGCGTGCTGGCAAACCGACCTGGCGGGCCAGTTTTACCAGCGGCGTTGCGGTGCGGGTGGACGTGGAGAGGAAGGCGACGATCGAATCCAGGAACCTGGACAGTCGGTCCAGAATTTAGGACGCGTCGAAGGTCACAGGCGCGACGGCGGACGGCTCAGTTCGTGGAGTGAATCCTCCAGAACGCTGGACTTGGCGGGCGCGGACTTGTGATGTTGGACCAAGCGCGTGCGGCGCGTAGGCTGTGCGTATGGTTGGGTCCCCGTTATCTTCCCACAAGAAAGTGCCCCAAACAGGCCCCGGCGAGCCGTCTTCCTGGGCACATGTCATAGTCCGTGGCTCGGCCGCATCTTCGATGATGTCGCCTGGCATTGGGATGTACCGATTGTCTGTTGCGCCTGGCACGTAGACCTTGTCTCGGACGCCGCGGGCCTCCAAGCTATTGGTCACTCGCTTGATGGCCTCTTGCAGGCCTACGTCTCGGGTCCACCTTGTGGCGTAACTGATTGCGTATTGCAGATTCATGACACCTCTGTTTGCATCTTCTGTGCCGGCTGCGTCTTGGCCCATGCGACGAACGGCACGCGCCAACGGGACTGAGCGGGCGCGTCTTTCTTGAGCGCCTTGAACTCGGCCACGAGCTCACGGACTCTGTCCGTCGAGTGCCCAGTAAGGCCGGCCATCTCGGTGATATCCTTGTCGGACGGAGACCACCCGGAAACAGGCAGCTTATTCTCCGGCGCTCGCCCGGCTTTGGCGACGGGAGACTCTGCGGCCGTGGTGTCGTCAATGTGCGGGTTTTCGATCGCGACCTGAGCCGCTGGAATGTCTTTGGCCCCCACGAGCTCCACGCCTTTGGCTACTAGTCGACATGACCAGACACCATCCAGGTCGATGTCGCCAAGAGTGGCAAACCGCCCAGCCCACAGGCCGTCGACGATTCGCACGTTGCTACCCGTCGCGAGAGGCGGCGGAGCCGCGAGGGCAGGCTCGCCAAGTGGCAACGCGGGCTGCTTCTCGACCGAATCCGGCTTATTGCAATCGGCGTAGCGGCATGGCGCGCCGGAAGAGGGAAGAGGCGTCTCGCACTTCGGGCAAACGTCCGGCCCGTGCTCCGTCGGGTCGCCACCGATCTCAAGTGAAACGCCGGTTGGCGATCTCGTCCAATCGTCTAGTGGTTTGCTTGGCAGTGGCGTCGCACCTGTGAGTGTGCCGCATCGTGGTGAGTCCGCGGTGTAGTCGTCCGATGCGTCTGGCGGATTCACTCGATACCCATCCGCGCGCAGGATGCCAATTAGCGCGTTTCGCAAGGTGGCATCCGATGCTTGCGACGAGAGGCGCTGAACCTCTTCGATAAGTGCATACACGTCCTCGCCGACTTTCTCGATGGCAAGAAACAGTGGCGTCGGTTCCCTGCCACCCGTGAGGCATTCCAGCGCCTGCGCAGCCTCATGCCTCCGCGCGTACAGTCCGGCCAGGTTCTTTTGAATTTCTTCAACGTGAATCACCTCATCCTCCAATCGTCATGACAACCTTGTAAGTACGTTGCCACTCTGCAAGTTGCTCAGGCGTGCCAGTCAAGAGCGTATCAGGGTCAACGCCGTGCGTGCGCAACCAATGTGGTAAGTCCTCGTCGGCCACTGACTCCGCCTCGCCAGGACGGCAAGCTGGACACGCCTCGCTGATTTCGCGTAGCCGGTCGAGTTGCTCTTCCGCCGTCACGTGTCCCATTGCGCCTTACTCGATGCTTCGCCGTAGTGCTCCGGCTGCAAGTCGTCGACGTCGGCCGCAAAGACCCCCGAGGCACGGGTGGCGAGCAGCACGGCGCCGACGAAGGCGCGCTTTTGGGCCATCTTGATGATGGTGTTTGTTTGGTCAAAAATGGCCTCGTTCGGCACCTGGTACTGTACAACCATCTCGCCGTCGAAGCGTGGCTTCTTGGCTCTGAATTCGCGACGACGAAGGCGCTCAATGTCCAGGTGCCCAGGTACGTCACGCTCGTAAACCCAGCGCCCCCCCCACTTCGTCTCCCTCGAGTTGGCCGACCCAATGCACTCGGCCACGTGTGTTCCGTCAGATTTGCGCGCGAGCTTGCACTTGACTCGGTAGAAGAACAGCGGGGGCTCGTCCCACTGCTCCACTTCTTTCAGAATCTCGAACGATGGCGCGTAGCCGTACACCTCGGCGAACTTCTCGGCCCCGCTCTTGAACAGGGCGGGCTTGTCGCCGCACCCAGGGATCTTGCCGTAGTCGACGTTCTCCACGAGCGTGGCCTTGATCAAGGCCTGGAACTCTTTGAGTCGCTGGTTGACCTCCTTGGGGGACACCAACATGCGGGCGGTCGGGTCGACTGTGACGAGCGCGGTTGACGTCGCGGCGTTGGCCTTTGGCGACGTAGGCTCCTCGTCATATTCTGCGTCGGGCACATCGGGTGCCAAGGTTTGCGCCAGACTCGGAACAGGCTTTCGCTCTGGTGGCGCGGAGATGGCCGAAAAGTCTAGCGCGAGGTCCGTCTTGACCTTGGCGAGTAGCAGGCCGAGTGCCGCGCGCTCTGCGCCGCCGTGGTCTTTGATGATCTCGCAGATGCGGTGCGGCTTCTTCTCGACGGCCTTTGCCAACTCGACGACCTCGACGGCTTTCGTTGCCGCAGCGACGGCAGACCAGTCGGCGCGGGAGAGAAGGTCTCTGGCGATCTTGTCCCCAATGCCAGGGAATATGTCCCCGTACCCGTCGCCTGAGTCGCCCGCGAGCGCTTTCAGTTCGGCGACGTGCTCAGGGCGCACGGCGAGTTTGTCCCACGCCAAGACCGCGGCCGCGTTCATCACGACGCGATCTCGACTCTTGGGGTCGCGCCGAATCTGCCTCACGGCCGGGGGTGCATCGACCACGAGCTGCGCAAGGTCGGAGTCGCTAGAGAGGATGTCCACCTCGTGACCCAGCGGGCAGGCCCACGCGACAAGCGCGCCGATGACATCGTCCGCCTCTGCGAACATGTCATTACTGTCAACGGCGACACCGCGAAGGATGACCCACCCCTCAGCCTCGCAGTGGCGGATGGTGTCAGCGAGCAGCAGCCAAAGGTGCGCCGGCCTGTCCTTACGGCCGACCTTGTACTTCGGCCAGTACTTCGCGCGCCAGGGCGGCTGCGGCCAATCCTGTTCGCGCTCGTCGCCGTCCACGGCCACGACTACGCGGTCATAGCCCTTGGCCTGTTCGCGGATGTCCCGCAAAGACCAGTCGCGAGCGGAGTTGCCGGATGCCACGGTGCCAGCGAGTGCGATGGTCCAGAAGATGTTGGAGATGTCGACTGCCAAGATTCTCACGCGATGCTCCTAACCTGCGAGTGTACCACTGCCGCGCAAGTACGCCTGCGCTCGTTCAATCTCGGCACGACCCTCTGGCGTCTTTCGGTATCGCCAGGCACGATTCGCGCGATTGCACTTTTCGCAATAGCCCGGATACCATTGCCGCGCCAGGTGTCGGCCGGCGTCCAGGTCAAGCGTCTTGATACGTTGAAGCGCCGCTCTGCGGATGCCGGCCTCGAGTGGTGTGCCTTTGCGCAAGAGGTACTGCCAGAAAGACCCGAAGGCGTGCTCAATGTCGGCCGCGCGAGGCGTCCACTCTTTGCCAGCGGGCCACTCGTGAGCTCGGCTGGCGTTGCAGCCGATATGCGCAGAAACCAAGTTCGTCGAGTCATTGTTTTGCGGGTCGCCGTCGAGATGGTCAATGCTTGCGTCACCGCGACCATGGTAGGTCACGCCGCACCACGCGCATCGCATGCCGCCGCGGATATGTATGGCGCAGACCTTGGTTGGCCCGAGACTCCTGGACGCGCCGCAGCGGTTCGCCATGGTCAAACCGAGGCCGAAAGCACAGCGCGGTGTATGTCCACGAACCGGCCCCACGCTTGACGGTACTCCGGCGCCTGTTCCTCCACAAGTTCGGCAAGCGTTTCCTCCGAAAAGTTGGGCCACGTCGGCTCATCGTCGATGAACTCGGGCTGCGGGTCAGTGTCGGGCGGCAATGTGTCGGGCATGATTCCTCCAGTCGCATGGCTGGGACTCGAACCCAGGTCTCCGGGCATCGGCACGCATGCCGCCGGCGCTTCTCCCAATTGAGCTACCACGCGAAACCCGAGTCTCACGCCAGCGCGGGGCACGCCAGAGAGGTTCGCGCTTGACTCGGAGCGGCACCATGCCGCAGTGGACGTGACGGGACTCGAACCCGCGACCATCAGTAAGCCCGTTTCAGGGCCCACGCGTCCCATACGCGCTCCACGCCCAAGCGCCGCGAACTTCTCGACGTCGCGGCTCGCCTTTGCCCACTCAAGTGTCGTTTTTAATACTGCCACGGCGCGGCAGCCCGTCTGCCCTTGGGGCCATAAACCTGCCTGCTTGCCGCCAACCGTGGATGCGGCCGCAAGCCGCACGGTGGAGCCTGGAATTCCGCACTGGTCGACAAGCATCATACTCGACCTCATAATCGTTGACCTAGGTTGGCGCCCGATTGACTTTCGCCACCTCCGAGCCGAGCTGCTTGGTGGTGTTCTGGACCTACTCCCGACCAGTTCCACTCGCGTGGGGTTTTATAGGTAGTCAGTTTCACCGTCTCACCACAGGGTGCCGCCAAGCGCGACAGGGCACCGATCTAGCCTTGCCCATTGCCTAGTCCCACGGCCACTTCACCGCGACCAGCGCGGAGGGTTCTTCCGTGTGGAAGGGTAGCCCCGGTTGGCATCGCCTTAACCTCGCTGGGACCTGCGAGTTCGCCTGGTCATTGCCAGGCTAGTGGAGCGGGCGGGAGTTGAACCCGCCGGACCCGCACGCACAGGAACGAGAGAAACCGTGCGCTGTCGCTCGCCCCTAAACCCGGCCCTCCCGACGAGAGCAGGGCAATTGTTACGCCGTCCTGGAACACTGGAACACGGCGTTGACTCCTGTTTTTCTTTATTCCACCGCATCCTTTCTCGTGTACGCGGTACACGCTCCTGGCGGCGATGACTCGTCGCCAGGCGCGCGGACCGGGCTACCGCTTGGCCTTCACGTCGTACGACACGGACACGCGTTGTGTGACGACGAATACGCGCGTATCGCCATCGCCCTCGGGCGACCAGTCATCAACTGGATCCACGCTGCTCGCGTGGCGTACGTATATCCGTGCCTGGTCGCCGTCGTTCGCTTCTGGAAACGCGTCCACACAGGTTTTCGCCACATGAAGCGCTGCGGATTCCTCCGTGGTCGCATCGTGCTCGGCGGCCTCGTAGTACTCTTGCCACTCGCCCCACACCTTGACTTTCATGCTGCGCTCCTCGCAAGAAGAGGAGTCGCGCCCCACTTCCACGCCTTGAAGCGCTTCTCCACGTCGGTCACACGGTTGCCATTGGCGTCCACGTTGACCAGGTACACGCTGTCCTGCGCACGCGGCGATACGTTTGCGATGGCCTCGCCGCGCTTGGCCTTGTCGAGCGTCACGAGGAAGAGGCCGCGAGCCTCCTTCTCCTCGCACACCTCGCCAACCTGGTACCGCTTGCCACGATTCGTCTGCACCTCGACACGAAACAGATTGCCCATGGTTCCTCCTATCTGTTCACCAAGCTCCCTCGGCGGCCCCCACGCCGGCGGAAACACGGCGTTGGGGAGGTGCGGGCGAGATCCACATACGTTCAACTGGAAAGGCAGCAGTCCGCATGCTTCGTCTCTCGTTCGCGACCTTGCGCGCGGTTACCGGCTCATCTACCGCCGTAGTGTGCTACGGGACGCGCTCCGCCAGAATCTGTTTACACGGACTTCGTACGAGCTAAGGCCTTAGCGGCGTTCAACTTTTTGGCCTTCACCAACGAAAGGCCCGCCTCGAATGCCTCGCGTGCCACGCCGTTTTCACTCCCACCAAACGCCGCCACGATGGCTTTTAGCTCGGCGCGGTCGGAATCCCGCGGAGTGAAGTGTACCCGCCGTTTTGGTTCCGACTGACTCACTCGACCTATATGACCCGAACGGCGCAGAATTACTAGTCTTGACTTTCACTTTTTTCTGTGCATGCGTCGAAGCATGGCTAGAGCCGCGTACACGGACCCACACCAACGCGCGAAGATGCTGGACGCGCTGCGCCGTGGCGCCAGCAAGGCAGAGGCTGCGCAGGCCATCGGCGCCAAGTTGGTGACGTTTCTCGGGTGGGTTGACCGAGACCCAGTGTTCGCGGCGGAGGTGTTGCAGGCGGAGGGAGAGGCGGCGGCCACCGGAAGCGTCCGGCCATCGACTGGGGCGCGCGACGAAAAGACGGGCGTGGACCGATGGCGAAAACTGCGCGAAGACGCGGCAAAGTTCGCGCCTGGCATGCTCGGGTTCCTGCTCGCCGTTGATGCGAAGGTCTCCGCCGTGAAGGGGAACCCGCCAATGTCGCCGTTTTTTCGGCATGCGTTCGGCGAGTTTTACCGCGGCGGATACCGCGAGTTTTGCATGTGCGGCGGGCGTGGTACGGGAAAGTCTACGAACCAGATCAAGATAGCTGCCACGGAGTTGATGTTCCGCGATCGTGACATTCCGCCCATGGATCCGGCTTGGATTTGGCCGTTCATGAGCCACAACATGGCCGAGAGCGCCAAGCGGTTCGAGCCGTTCAAGCGGACGCTGCTCGCCATCGGGTTCGCAGAGAGCGAACTCGCGACCGTCAACCGAGAAGACGGAAGGGCGAAGATCAAATTTGCGGACGCCAAGGGTCAGCCTGTAGAGATCAACATCTTCCCGAACACCAAAGAGGCATGCATCGGCGGCAACCTGGCGGGGGCCACGCACGATGAGGAGTTGCACTGGCAGAGCGGCGAGACGTCCGCCAAGGTCAAACTAGCGCGCGCTGACGACGTGCTCGAGTTCATGGCCGGTGCGTTTCGTTCTGACCTGTCACGTGTACATGTCCGCATCTCGGCGCTTTCCGGTGTCGACGGGCCGATGCTGGACGCGCTCAAAGGTGGCTCCACCGAACTGCGATACGTGCCGACGCTTGGACCGTTTCTCGCGCTCGCATTGGATGGGTTCGAGCGCGCGGCAACCTACCTAGACGGTAAGGGTGACGTCGAGGGCGCGGCCCGTGTGCGGTCGTGGGCCTCGCGTCTAACCGAAAACGACCCGTGGATTCCGGCCTGGGTTGGCAATCCAAACCACGACCCAGTTGACGGCCTCCGCCTTGTGCTCGACCTGTTGCCATCGTGGCGTGACAAGGTGGGCGTTTGGCTCCGTGAAAACGGGTCGTGCACGGATCCGCTGCGGCCGGAGACGGGAGACCTGTTTGATGTGGGGCGCATCAACCTGGCTGTCTTGGTGCGCCGGTTTCCTGGGGAGGGTCCGCGCTTCCCGGCCATCGACACGGGTGCAAAACGAAACCCGGCGGCGCTCGGCATTGTGGAGCGGGTGAACCACCAAGGCCGCTACCAGTGGCGCCCCGTACTGCTGAATGTTTGGCGACGTCAGAAGGATGCGCCTCCGCTGGATCTCCGACTTGTGGTGCTGCCAGAGATGGCAGCACTCATCCACGCACATGGGTGCGTGCGTGTTTGGAAAAGTGATGGGTGGGCGGGCGACGCCGTGGAGCTAGTGGGCAACGAACACGGGATAGAGACTGACTACGTGTCCACATCGACAGCGTGGAGGGACATCTACGACCCGATCGACACCGCGCTCAGACTGAACCCAATCCCGATCGTGCTTGCTGGCTGCAACAACGTGGATGTGGCGGTTGCCCAGCTGCGCGCACTCCGCAAAGGTCCGGGGCAGAGTGTTATCTCGCCAAACACTGGCGCAGACCACGGCGAACTAGGGCAGGTGCTGGCGCGAGCTCTCGCACATGCGGGCATCGCGCGACTCGCTGGAGCATCAGTCGAAGATGACCAGTGCGAAAGTGATGGCAGTGACCGGGACGACGGCTGCTCGGGTGGAGACAGGCACGGTTAGTGCTTGACGTTGTCTGCGTGATGTGTCAACGGGTTAGGCGTCGCGGCCGGAAGGGCCTCTTTGGCCCCGCTGGTCACCTCGGCGCCTCCTGCCCGGTCGCGACAACCTCTTGCCCAGTCGCACCGTCACCCGAGCCGCTTCCGTACGTGAGACCCGATATTACGGGCGTGCTCGCGCTTGGGTTGAAACCGACGCCGGGCTCACTCCTACAGTCGTAGCGCTGCCCACACGGCCGACAAGTGAGTACACGGCCAAGAATCGAAGGCGCGCCATCGACGAAGCCACGTGCGGTCGGTATGCACTAGCTGCGGACTTGTGGCGCGCGTCCGTGACCGAGTTCGGCACGTTCTCAGGCATTGCTTCGACGATTTCGCACGGCATCCTGGGGCTTCCGCTCAATTTGCATGGCGATTGCGAGCAGGTGTCGGCGCTCGTGGACGGCGACGGGACGCCAGGCGACTTCGGGCAGATGTTTCCAGAGTCCGAGGCATCGCAGGTATTCCTTGACGGAATCGGGCTTGGCGTCGGCATCGGGCAGATGCTCTACCAGCCGCACCGCGAGATTGCGGAAAGGTGCGTGCCTAGGATGCGTTGGTGGAATCCGCGCGCGTTGCGCCAAGACACCAACTCCCGCGCCTTCTACCTGATGACCAGGGACGGCGAAGTGGAGGTCAAGCCTGGCAATGGGGAGTGGGTACTGTTCACCCCGTACGGAGCCATTGACGGGGTGCTCAATGCGCCGTGGATCTTCGCCACGCTCGCGTTTGTCTTTGCCAGAGACGCTGCATTCGACCGCCAGCGTCACTCGGAGGTCTGTTCGCCGGTTCGCGTGATGCGGCACGAAAAGCCGAGCACGAAGCAGGCGCGGCAAAAGAACCTGCGTCTCTTGCAGCAAATGCAGCGTGACAACCGATTCGTGCTGCCCGAGGGAACCATTTTCGAGATCGTCGAGTCGACCGGTAAGATAGCGGAAATTTATCAGGCTATCATTGACTGGGCTATCAAAGAGTGGGCCATCGGCTGGACCGGGCAGACGGTTACGACAGACGGTGGCAAGGGGTTCATTACCGAGGGGACCATTCACCAGCGCATTGCCAGGGACAAGCTCAGGTTTTATGCGAAGGTGTGGTACGAGTGCCTACGGGAACAGGTGCTACGCGGGTGGGCGTGGGAGAACTTCGGCTCGTGCCATCCGCCCACTGGCGGCTACAACATCGACCCGCCAGAGGACATCGCCGCGAAGGGAACTGCGCGCTCTTCATGGGCCCAGGGGATCATTCAGCAGTCCGCGGCGGCCAAGGAAATTGGAGGCGTGCTCGACCCGCTTTGGGTTGTCGAGGACGCACAGAAGCACGGCGTCCGCATCCTGTTGCCGCAACGGCCAGCCCCGCCAGACGCAGAACTCGCGGCGGATGATGTGCCTACGCCGGACCATGCGGCCGTCCTTGCGGCGCAGATGACCGCGGCCGGGATGACCGAGTGCGAACATGCCCGGCCTAACAAGTGCCCGCTGTGTGGCGTCGAGCGGCAGCGCGGCGTAGAGGCAGGTCCGGACGGGGCTCCGCGGTTCATTCTGGCATGGCGCGCGATCCAGCAATCGACGTTGGCGTCTGGTGCGGAGGTAGGGCCATGATTCGACCTGACATCAACGCCATTGGTGCCAAGTGGCTAGGCGAGTTGCGCATCCAGGACAGGATCGTGACATTCGCCTACGTCCGCGGTCTATCGAATGCGCGAGGCGCACCGGTCTACGGGTTTACGCGCGTCGTGAACTTGGACGAGGGGCGATTCGAGGTCCTGATTCAAGACCCCGAGACATGGCCCGTTGGCACTGACAGGCCGCTGTCGGACGCCGCCGTGGAGGAGGTCATCATCCACGAACTCGTGCACGTGCGCACGCTCGACTTTACCGCGGACAATACCGACCCGGTTGCCATCCGCCAGGAAGAGCGCGCCGTGTGGGCTATCGCGCGGGCCCTTCAGCGCGCGAGTGGCGGGCAACGTGCCGCTATCGTGCGCGCGATGTCGGGTGGAAAAGTTTCGGCATCCCGTGGGATGCAAGCGAGGAGAAACGCTATGATCGACGCCGCAACGGCGAAAAGCATCCTGGATGCACTCCAGGGCGACGATATCGAGGCGATGAAAAGCGCGCTTCGTGGGATCGTGGAAGCCGCTTTGACCGGCGGCGCAAGCGCACCCACGGAGACGAGTCCCGAGAGTGGGCAGGCGGCCGAAGTTGGCGCCGTCACGGACGAGAAGAAAGAGGCGATGCAGATGGGCGACAAGCCTGGCATGTACTCCCGCGCGATGGCCGTGGAGTTGGCCGAAATCAAGCGCGCTACGGCAATCGTCCAAGAGGACGCGAAGCGTGCCATTGTGCGCGGCATGGTGTCCGATGGCGTCAAACTGACGCCGCACGCGGAGAAACAGATTCTCGAGGCTGCGAGCATCGAAAGTGCACGGGCCCTCGAGCGAATGGCGCGCTCGATGTCTGCGGAGGCAGTGCCCGGCGCACAAGGCAATAAGCCCGCGGAGCCCGCGGTTGCGGACCGGAGCGCTCTCGCCGGTCTCAATCCGGCTCAGCGCGCCACGTACAAGGAAATCGCCAAGACGAACCCGAGCCGCGCCGAGACGTATCGCGTGGAGGCGGTGAAGCACAACGCGGCCCAGGCCGGGAAGGGCACGAACTGACATGGCCCTCGATCAAGACACGGCCCGCGCGAGTGGGCTCACCCCGCGCCAGAAGTACTTTCCTGCGCGCGCGGACGTGGTGTTCTACAAGGGCGCCATCGTCTGCAAGCGCAAGGGGTCGAAACTGGCGGAGATCCCTGACCCTCTGAATCCGCGCACGGACCTGATCCCGCTCGGTACGTGCATGTACCCGCTCGACATGACCGACAAGTCGGACGGCGAATTCTCGGTCTGCGTCGAGTCCGGCATCAAACGCGATTTTTCCACCGGCACCGGCGACGACGAGATCACCGCCGACATGGTGGGCGAGACGTTCTACCTGTACGACGATGACACGTTGTATGCGACCGACGTGGGCGGGACGCTTTCGCCTGGCGGCCAAGTCGTGTTTGTCGACACGAGCGACTACGACGGCTCGGTGCAGGTGACGGCCTACTTCGACTGGGAACAGGCTGCTCTTTTGGAGGCAGTGTCTGCCGTTGCGGCGGATGTGGCCGACATCCCGACGGTGCAGGCAGGCACGGGCACGCTCGCCGCTGGCACGGCCGTGATTGCGGCGACTATCACCGCGACCAGTCGAATCGTCGTGACCATGAAAGACCCTGGCGCAGGCGCCATCACCGGGTTCGCCGATTTCGATGTTCCCGCTGGTACGCGCGTCGTGGGTGCGCCTGGGTCGTTCACCGTCAACGCCATCGACGACGCGAAAGCGCTGATCGCTACGGCCGTGTGCACGTTCGACTGGGTCGTCATCGGCTGAGGAGAAGACCATGAGCAGCGATTTCGATTATTCCGTTGCCAATCCGGTCCTTGCGCGGACCGAACTGGCCCTGACCCGTATCGAGCTTCAACTTCAGCCGAACTGGGGCACGCGACCACCGGACGAGTCGTGGCTCTCCGGGTGGATTCGAGAAAAGGCCGACGGACGACCGTTCTGGAAACCCGTCTACCAACTCAACCACGTCGAGGGGCGCAAGTTCCGCGGCACGTTGGAACTGGAGGGCGGTGCGTACGTCTTCGGTCCGGCGGTCGGGCTAGGGATGAAGACGTACGGTCGCGAAGCCAGGATCGACGAGTTGGCAATGATCGACCTGGAGGGGTGGGAGGGAGCGCCTGCCGAGATTGACCAGGCCATCGCGAAGGAACCTGGCCGCGTGTTCGCGCGTCACATGAACTACGGCCATCTCGTGACGGACTGGACCGGCTCGTTCTTCTTCAAGAACTCGACGGGTACCAAGAAGTACGCAAACCCGCGGAAGAAGAAACTCGGGCAATGGTACAACGCCATCGAGAATCAGGGCGCTGTGTCCTTGTCTCAGCGGCTCAACAGCCAATTCCAACTCCTCCACGACGTCAAGGGCGTGGACGGCGAGCCGCTCGGGCTTGGCAAGGCAAAGCGCTACGTGTGGGTTCCCACTGGGCGTTATCGGGCGGTGGAGCTCGTGCTGCAAAAGCTGCTCCTCGTGCCGGATTCCAACGGCGTCGTGAGCGGCGGCGGCAATACGTCGAGCATCTATGGGGACGCCATCCCTGTTGAGGTGCCGTGGCTTCGTTCGGACGCGCTCGTGGTTGCGGCGACCCCGCCGGACGAGAAAACCAAGCCGTTCGTACGCCTGCGCGGCATGAATCTCGGCGCACCGCAGGTGAACGACGACCCGGACCAGGTTGGCGCTGGGCAGCCTGAGTTTGAGGTGGTCGTGTTCGATTCGTCGTCGGACATGTACAAGCGTGAGCGCAAGCTCGGGTTCGCCAAGATCCACAAGCGCGGCTACGGGCTTGGGTCTCCGCACTGCCTGAACATCTCCTACGACAACCTCGCGACGGCGACCGTCGACGGCATCAACTACGGTTCGCTCCCGGCTGGCGGACTCGACTGATGGCCCGTGCCCCTGTCCCTACCGTGGAGTACTTCCGGCGGCGCGCCGTTCGCCCGGCCGCGTTTGAGACCATTCCTGACCAGGATGTGCTCGACTGTCTGGAGGACACCACCGATTTCGCGGCAAGCTTCACTGGTAAGCACACAAGCCGCGTGATTGTGAACTGGGACAGGGGCTTCACGCTCGCCATCATCGCGATAGCGTCGTTTGACCTGATGACCCACCGTGGGTTCAAAAAGGACCAAGGCGCCGACAACGCCATCGTCAAACGTGCCGACGATGCGCGCACGTGGCTTGCAAAGGTGGGCACCGCCGAGGTGGAACCATTCGTTGATGATGGCGCCAGCTACGACGAGGACGGGGCGCTTGGTTCGTCGTCTGAGAAGTCCGACGAGTGGACAGAGTACGGTGACAGCCCGTGCGGCTGCGGAGGCGTCTGATGGGCGGCGTCTACGGATCGTCCAAAACCGCGGCGTCTCGTATTGCCAAGTTCGCAGCCGAAGTGCCGCAACGTCTGGCAAAGGAACTCGCGCCAATGCTGGACGAGCGGACGCGCGACATGTTCGCGAACGAGGCCGACCCGTACGGCAAGCCGTGGGCCCCGCTGAAAGCGTCGACCATTCGCCGGAAGAAAGGCAACGCTGTCATTCTCTACCGAAACAACAACCTCGGCCCTGGGACCTACGTTCTGTACACTGGGCGGCGGCTTGTGTTCACGTATGGGCCGGCGGCGCAGTATGCGCAGGATGGGTCTGACAACCGTGTTCCAAGGCTTGTGGCTCCCGCGTACGGCATCCCAGCGACGTGGCGAGAGGACGCGAGACGCGCACAGGCTGCCATCGCGGCAAAGGGGGCCAAGTGAGCGCTGGCGGCAAGATTGCAATCGCTGGGCTTTCGCTCACGGACCGACTCGCAAGCGTTCGAGACCTGCTCGTCGCGCGAGACGTCATCGCCACCGAGCGCGTGTTTCTTGGCGCGCAGCACGCGTCTTTGGAGGGCGACGGGCTACAGGTCACTTTCATCCCAACGGGTATGACACCTTCGACTGCGCCTCTTGAGATGAGCAACCGCGAGGGCGGCTCGAACCTGTGGGAGTGCTCGGCGCACATTTGGGCGACGAACCAAGACGATGACTACGGGTTTGAGCAGTTCCGCGCACTGGAGACGCTCATCGTCGAGTTGCAAGGTGCTCTGCGCATCGTCGCTGGCGGTCGCTTCCGCATGTCCAATATCCAAATCTCTGACACGACGCGCGTCCTGAAGTACGGGGAACACGCTGCTTTCGCTTTCGCGTTCAATACTGAGTTTCAGATGGTGCCCGATACGGAGTCTCTGCCGGCCGGGCCGACTGCACCAAACGCAATTCCGAGGGTCACCACATGAGCGCAACTCCCGAGTTTGTTGCAGAGGTCGCGACCGGGTTCCCGGCCGTCCCCCTGCCCGAGTATGACCAAACCGTGTGCGTCATGGGCACCACGTACGCCGGCACGGATGAGCCGCGGCCGTGGGGCTCGTCTGACGACATCGCCGCAGAGTACACCAGCGGTCCGGCGGCACGAGATGGGCGTCACCTGGTTACGCGAACTGGCCTCGGGCTCATCATTCAGCGCGTCGCGGAGGCAACGCCGGGCGCCTACGGGACGCTGGACGATTCGGCGTTCACTGGGACGGCTGTTCCCGAAGTCGTGGCCGCCACGGTGCCGCGTGACGAGGGCGAACTCTACGTACGATTCGAGGCGGGAGGCACCATCGGTACTGCCGGCATTACGTACTACAAGAGCGACGACAACGGACGGCTCGGCGCTGACACGCTGTACAAGCTTGGGACGGGCTCGCAAATCTCGTTTGCCGACATCAACGCGGCGATTGACCTGCTGCCGGTTGAAGCCACGGTCATCACGTACCTGAACGAGCTCGTGACGGACTTTCAGTCGCACGCTGTTTACACCACTGGCGGCGTGCACGGTGCAGCGGACCCGGCGGCTCCGTACACGATTCCGGCGGCCACCAACTTCGCCGACTCCTACGCCACGTTTTCTGCGCTGCGCACTTCGGCGCTCGCGCACGTGGGCACGGTTGGGACGACGCACGGCGTGGCTGACACCGCTGCCACGACGGCAATCACGGCCATCGCATTGCCGACGACGCCGCACGGGTTGATTGACGCGTGCATCGCCTTCAAGGCGGCATTCTTCGGCACTCCGCCCACGGTCGACTCTGGTCACACGCAGCGAACGTCGAGCGCCATTCACGGCGCGCAAGATGCCACCAACGTCGTGACTGGAACAGTGCCCGAGCACGGCACGATCAACGCTGGGGACATCATTCGCGTGTCGACGGTGGCGCCCGCGTGGGGGAACACGCAGCTTGCGGCAGCGTTCACCTCGCTCGCCAATTCGGACCACGAGCCGAGCATGATCCTCATCTCGGGCCGAGTCCTGCCAGCGAATCTACCGACCATCAAGACCGGGCTCGATGCGCTGAATGCGGCGGGCAAACGCTGCCTTGTGGTGACCCAGGCGCGCAAGCGCGCGGACGGCGAAACGGCTGCCGATTGGCGCGCGAACCTGGACACCGAGTGGGAGGACGCGCTCGACTACCGCGTTGCGGTGTGCGCTGGCGATGGGCTCGCCACGTTCACCAACGGCAACACGACGCTTCAATACGCGCGCGGCTTCTCCACCCAGGCGATGCGCCGGCTCATGTCGATCGAGCGCTACCGCACCGCGTGGGAAGTGGAGCTCGGGCGCCTCGAGGACTTCACGATTTCGGACGCGAATGGCGTGGTCATCGGGCACGACGAAGCGACGTCTCCTGGGCTCAAGGCTGCGAAGTTCTGGACGGTCTACCGGGCGCGGTCCAGCATCATTGGTCGCCATGCGTTCCTCAACTTCGACGTGACGAGGTGGACTCCGATTGACCGCGTGCGCTCGGTGAGGGTCAACAGAATCACCAACCGGATGATCGTCGAAGTGCAGGCCGTGGGCCTCGCCGTGCTCGGCAAGACGTACGACGTCAAGCGCACGTCCCCCACGGCTGGCACGCTGTCTCAGGCCGCCATCGACGCGCTGATTCCGAAGTTCGCGGCGCCCATCATCAACGGGTTCCAGAACGACATTTCCGACTGGAACGCGGACGATCTGATTACCATCGGCCAGGTGGTCACCATCGACCCGGAGACGGACGCTTTCGACCTGACCGTGACCGTCACCTACACCCCCAAACTGCCCGTCGGACGCGTCACGGCGACGTTCGCGGTTCGCCTTGGAGTCTGAGACATGCGACACGTAGCAGGCAAAGCCGTCGATGGCTCGATGGTCACGCTGTTTTTCGCTGGCGGCGAGCTTCCGATTACGAAAGTCGAGTACGCCGACAACCTCACGATTGCGAGCGTGAACGAACTCGGTGCCCAGCACACAGAGGCCACTACCGACGGGAAGTATGAGACGGAGGAGAAAACATTCGAGATGATCAAGGCGAGGTGGGAGGACTTTCTCGCGACCTTGCCGGGCAACAACTTCGGCGGCGTCAGATTCCCCATCGTGGTGCGTGCCCAAGATCCGGACCTCAACCCGCTGACGTCGCTGGGTTCGCAGGCCGACACGCTCGAAAACTGCCGCATTACCGGCATCGCCGGCTCTTACGAGAACAGCGAGGCGGTGTCGATGGTGGTCATCAAATACAAGCCGCAGCAGATCAAGTGGAGCGGCAAGACGCTGAATCGTGTACGAGGCGTTCCGCTCTGATGCGGCGCCGAAAGGAGGATGAGAGGTGAACGAACTGGACAAGAAAATCGCCGAACTGGAGGCGCAGCTTGCGCCTGAACTGTCGGCGGCTGAGCAGGAAGAGCGCGAGAAGCGCGAGCGGTTTGTGGGCCTGACGCGGAAGGTGCGCGCGCAGAAGATCGAGCGGGCGCTCAACGTCGCGCGCGAGACTGCGCAGGGCAAGTACCTCGTGGACGCGGTGGACTTCGACGAACGCGCCGAGCTTTCGCCAGAGGTCATGTCCTGGTTTGTGGTCCGCGGCTCGACGCGTAAAGAGACCAAGGCATTCGAGGATGCCACCGCAGACATGAAGCTCGATGCGGAGGCCGGCCGGGCAAAGCTCCTCGCGCTCACGAAGGCATGCATCGTGCAGCCGAAGCTCGACGGGCCTGAGCCGGTGTTGGCATTCGAAGACGCAGTCAACAACCGCTTCGGGATGGGCCTCAACAGCTTGGTCGAGCGCATCCTTCGGTTGGGAGGGCACCGGGCAGCGTCGGAGCGTTCGTTTCGTTGACGGCATCGTCCGCAAGGTAGTGGACCCCGACGAACTAGCCGCGCCAATTGGAGCCATCGAGCAAGGGCTTCGGGACGTGCTTGACCGACGGGACACACCGCACGCAGACGCGTTTCTGACTGTCGCTGCGTATGCGCTCGTGTTTCTCTGTAGACGCGCGATAAAGGGCAACTGATGGCCGAAAGCCTGGATTTCTACGTAAACGTGTTGTCCGGGAGTTCTTCCGGGCTCGCGGCCGTTTCCGCGTTGCAGTCGCTAGACTCCGCCGCGGCAAAGGCAACGTCAGGAATCCAGGCGTTAGAGGGCCAGGTGGCATCCGCAAAAGCCAAGCTCGAAACGTTGAACTCTGGCGACGCGGTGAAGGGGCTCGCGCTGGAACTCAGCGAGGCAAAGGCGAAGCTGGACGCGATTCGGTCCGGCAAAGTCCCGTTCAACGCCGGGGAGTACAAGCGGGCGTCGGACGCCGTGGGAAAACTCGGCGGGCAACTCGACGCGGCAAAGAGCAAGCAGGCCGCAGCGGTAAGCGCGCAGCAATCCAAGATCGAAGCGCTCACGGGCAAGCTTAAAGAACAGAAGGACGCGCAGGCCTCCACAGCGGCGCTTACTGCGGCGAAGCGCGCGCAGATGGTCAAGGGCCTGGATGAGCAGGTTTCCAAGCTCGGGCAACTCGCGAGCGCGGCGCAAGAGGCTGGCATTCCAGGCGCTGGACTACTGACGAAACTGCAAGGCTTGGCGAAGGCTGGGCCGGCTGCCGCGATTGCTGCAGTAGTGGCCGCGCTGATTGCGCTCACTGCCGCTGGCATCGCCGCAGCAGTCGCGCTCACCAAGTACGCACTTGCAGCCGCAGACGCAGCGCGCTCGTCGGCGTTACTGTCGTCTGCGGCTGCTGGCAGTGGCTCCGCCGGCTGGGAACTGGAGAAGGTCGTTTCGCAGCTCGCGGCGACCATCCCAATCGCGCGAGACAAGTTGGCCGAGTGGGCGCGCGAGTTGGCTCTTGCTGGCATCGCCGGTCGCGACATGCAGCGCACGCTAACGACGATGGGGATCGTCGCGAGCGCCGTCGGGGACCAGGCCGCCGGGAAGATCAAGAGCATCGCTGAAGCTTCCAGGATGGCGCAAAAGTTGATGCTAGGCGCGCGTGACAGGTTCGGCGAGTTTGCTGCTCTGCAAGGCACCGGCATCAAAGCCGCGGACATCTATGCGGCGGTCGCCAAGTCGATGCGGGTGTCTATCCCGGAGGCAGCTCGACTGGTCAATGCTGGCATAGTGCCAATCAAGAAAGGACTTGAGGCGCTGGAGATTGCGGCCGAGACGCGCTTCGGGCCCATCGTGGCGAAGCAGGCGCTGTCCCTTACGGCGCAGATGTCGAAGCTGAAGGAGAACCTTGCCGGCCTCTTCTCTGGCGTCAACATCGAGACATTCCTGCAAGGCCTCAAGACCATCACGGACCTGTTCGCGGAGAACTCGGTCCTGGGGTACACGCTTCGGCAGGTGTTCGGCACGTTCTTCTCTGACCTGTCGGACAAGTCCAAGGGCGTATTCCCGCTCATCAAAGCGGGTATTTACGGTGTCGCGTTCGCGGTTATCATGCTCCTCACGTGGGGCAAGAAGTTGGCGAATACCATCTCCGATACGTTCGGTGGGAAGCTCGACGGCATCGACAAGGCCAAAGTCGCGTTCATGCTTGGCGCGGCGGCGGTGGGCGGGTTCGTCGGAGTGCTGCTCGGGATTCCGCTGATACTCGCGGCCATTGCCACGTCGATAGCCATCATCACGCTGCCGTTGTGGCTCCCGTTCGCGCTCGGTGCGGCCATGATTTATCTCATGGTTAAGGCGCTGACCTACCTCAAGGACCAGATAGCGGCAGCGTTCGGCGCGCTGGACAAGATAGACCTCGGCAAGGCTGCCGAGAACATCATGAACAGCCTTATCAATGGCATCAAGGCCAAGATTGCCGACGTCAAGGACGCGATAACGTCGGTCGGGTCTGCCATCACTGGTGCGTTCGACACTGAGATGGAGATCAAGTCTCCGTCCAAGAAGATGACTCGCCGTGCGAACTGGGTGGTCGACCCGCTTGTGACCGTGCCGGAGCAGCGTACCGGCGAGGTGCACGCCGCGATTGGCAGGCTTGGTGAGTTGCCTCCGCCAGCCGAGCAAGACGCTGGCCGAGGCTCGCAGAGTGCCGGCCCTTCGTTCACGTTCAAGGACTGCACTTTCGGCAGCAACATGGCCGACGTAAAGCAAGCGATGAACGAATGGTGGGTCGAGAAGATGCTCGGTGAGTCTCGCGGGTTTGCCATGGTGCCCACATGAGCATCGCGAACCCGTACAAGAATCCGGATGCGTACGGGTTCGTCACGCTTGGCGGCTCGCGCCTGCCCGGCATCTTGACTGCGCTGGGTCTGCCGGAGCGTGTGTATGAGTTCGCTGTGCAGCAGGGATACGGACAGTCCAAGGTTACGGTCTACAAGACGCTGGGGCTTCTTGAGTCAATCGAGGTGACCCACTTCCTGCGCGCGCCGACGTCGCCAAACCAGAAGGACGACTTCGACACGTTGCGAGATGACTTCATGCCGTTCCTGATTCCAGGATGGCCTAATAGCCTTGTCGCAAAGCCGCGGGCATTCCCGTTCGTTCACCCGGACGCGCAGTGGCTTGGATTGAAGCGAGCGCACCTGATTGGGTTCGAGTGTTCCAAGCAGATGACACCTGGTGACCCGTCGCGGTGGTACAAGATGCGTTTCCAGGAGGACCAGCCGCAGAAGCGGATTCCGGTGGGTCCGCCCGAGCCTGCCAAAATCAACGGCCCGCCTGCCCCGAAGGACGCCATCGAGGCGGCGCTTGCCACGGCCCTGGAAGACTTCAAGTCGCTGTTCTGAGCCATGCCCACCATCGCGAACCAACCCATCACCCGAGGCGAGATCCGGCTCTTTGAACAAGGCGACTGGTTTGCCGAAATCGCCACGAACTCAGACGAGTTCATCGCGACTGGCACGCGCGTCGAGGTGGTTGCTGGAACGCTCACGCTCTCCGGTGCCATCGTGCGAGGCGGCATCACTGACGCGGTTGGCAGATACCAGGTTGCCGGCCGGCCCGAGTGGGGCAACACGATTACCGCGCGCGCGTCTGCCGGGTACCGTTCGGCGAATGCAGTCCTGCGCAAGACGGTGCTTTCGGACATCGCGCGTGACGTGCTTGGCGCTGGGTGGGCAAGCCTTGTCGTGATGCCGTCGGACGTCCAGCTCGGCCAACACTACGAGCGGACGGGGGCGATTGGCGATGTTGTCGTCCGTGGCCGTGACGCACTCGGACTGCTCGGGATGCCTTGGTACGTGCGAAACGACGGGGTGACAGTGTTCGGCACGCGCCCGACTGGTGACGTGTTCACCTCGGAACGCGTGCTAGTGGAGTACCGAAACGACGCCATAGGATACCGCGTGGTGAACTGCGAGGACCCAGGCGCGTTCATGCCTGGGCTGACGTTCGAGGGTGAGACCATCGGCGAGGTGGTCCTTTCGATGTCGGCCGATGACATCAAAGTGCACCTGTGGACACGAGCCGCGTCGTCAAGCTTTTCGGAAGCGCTGCGCACGGTTTGGCGGAGGCTCTTCCCTCGCGTCGAGTTGCAAGGCCTCTTCTCCTACACGACGGTGGGCCCTTCGCAGTCTGGCAAGCATGACCTGCGCTCGACCCGTTCGCGGCACCTGCCAGATATCAAGCTTGCCGACATGTGGAGCATCGCCGGGCACACTGCCGAGCTCTCAGCCGGCACGCGCGTGCTCGTGGCGTTCGCAGACGGAGACCCATCGTCGCCTGTGCTTGTCGCGGTAGAACCTGGGGCCACGCCTGTTACCTCGGACATCTCAGCGTCCGCAAGCGTGTCTGTCGATGCTGGCGCCGTCAACCTTGGCGATGCCGCCGGATTCGTGGTGCGGTACGGGGAAATCGTCACAGTTGGCAATCAGACCGGCCCGATTACATACGTACCGGTACCAATTCCTCCACTGGCCGCGCCGTTTCCGCCCACCAAGGTGAAAGCATGAAGTTGATGTGCACTGGTCTGTGCTTACTGGCTGTGCTCGCGTGTGAAGCCACCGAGCCGATCTCGCAAGAACCACCACTCACACTCGATGGTGGCGATGGTGGTGCTTCGTCATCGTCTGTGTCGTCAACGTCTTCATCTAGCGCGTCCAGCGGAACGGGTGGTAGTGGTGGGACGCCACAGACACCAGGCGATGGTAGTGGGGCACGGTTACGACGTCGGATGTACACAAGCGCGGATGGTCTGCTCGGCGAGGTCAACAGCATATTTTTCGACACCGTACTCAAAGAAGAGTGCGTCCCACGTCGCACCCCCATGGGTTTTCGGTGCGCGCCAGTTGTCCAGGCCGCTGCCATTACCAAGCCGTACTACGCAGACGCGGCATGCACTATACCCGCGGCCATGGCATTTGTTGGGTGCGCCGCGCCAACACACGCAGTCGTCACGTCCAATGCAACGTGCGCATACGACATGGAATATCGCGTGTACGCAATGGGCGAAAAGGTGCCGACGGTGTACGCCTTGAGCGGCGCCTCGTGCTCGGCTGTGACGGTCCAGGGCTACGATGCGTACGCCGTTGGTCCAGAGGTGAACTACTCTACACTGGCAACGATCGCGATCGAGACGGAGTGAGCCATGGCAGACATTGCCGCAACGCGTGACGGTTCGGACATCGACTTCGGCCGAGACGCGCTCATCTCCGGACTGGAGGAGTACCGCCAGACTGCCTTGTCCCGCGTGTCGAATGAGGTGTCGTACGTAAACGCGGACTACGGCATCGACTTGGCGTCTGAGCTCGGGCAGGTCAACGCGGTGGATACCATCGGCATCCGCGCCAGCTCGGCCATCATGAACGACGACCGATTCACCTCGGCCACGCTCACGAATTCGACGGTTACGCCAGTCGACGGCGCCGTCAATTACAGCCTGTCCTTCGACGTGGTCGCGGTCGACGGGCAAGAGTTCTCGCTTGACGTGCTTGTCGCAAACGGAGAGGTGGCGCTAGTCCCATGACGTGGGTTGTTCTCATCGCAACGGTCACGCTGGCGGAGCTGCAAACCGGGCTCCTGTCGGCGATGACTCTGGCCGGCCTGCCCACTGGGTCTTGGACCAAAGATGGGTTCTGGCAAAACCTCGTCAACTGGATTGCGTACCTGCTTCGCGGGATTCTGGACATACAGCGTAACATCGCGCTGAATTCGTTCCTCGAGACGGCGACGGCCCAGGGGCTGACCGACCTTGCGGAGGGGACCTACGGGACTCCGCGGCGTACCGAGACGTTTGCCAATGGGACCGTGACGCTACAGAACGACTCGGGGCTGCCGCTGGACGAGGTGGCGGAGGCCATCTCATTCGCGCTCGTGGCGGACCCAACCATCACCTACAAGAACTCTGGCGCCGTCTTTGCGTTGAACGGCAGCCAAGTCGTGGTGGACATCTCGTGCGACATCGCGGGCACGCGCGGTAATGCAGTGGCAGGCGTCTCGCCTGCCAACACCATCGAGCTCGTGACCGCACTGACCGGCGTGTCGCTTGTCGAAAACGGAACCATCGTAGGGCAAGACGCGCAGTCGGACGAGTCACTTCGCGCGCTCGCATCGAAGCAAGCCGCAGCCGCATCGACGGGCCACGCCAACAAATACGAATGGTACGCGCTCAACACGAACACGGACGGCACCATCGCAGAGGCGGACGATGGCAAAACACGCACGAACATCAACCGCGCGAAGGTGTCTTTCGAGAACACCACGGGCCGCGTGTTTGTCGCGCTCGCATCTCCGTCTGGCCCAGTCGACCCAACCGAGTATGCAACCACGATTGGCGTCCTAGAGCAGTACGCCCTGACGAACCCAGGAATCCTGGTTGATGCGAACGCGAGCGCCGTAGTGGTGAACATCGAGGTGGACGTGGTGCTTCGGCGCGGCACGTCCACGAGTGGTGTCTCGGATGAGATTACGGCCCAGCTACAGGCGTACTTTCCAGAGACGTCAATCAGCGGCGATGATGGCTTCTTGACCATCGAGGAGTTGGAGTTGGAAATCGGCCGTGCGAATCGGCGCATCGTGGAGGCAACCGTCACGACGCCCGCTGCTGATGTCCCGCTCGGCAGCACTGAGGTCGCCACGCTCGGCACGTTGACCATCAACATTTCGGTGCAGCCATGACCGAGTTGACCTTTCAGCGCGAGGACTTGCTCGTTCCGCCGGGCACGCTGAAGGCCTGGCAAGGTCCGAATGCTGTAGCCTTCCGCTCGTGCGTCGCGGCCGAATTCGACAACATCGCAATCTCGGCCGAACTCGTGGGCAAGGCGCGAAGTCCGCTACTCTGCGACGCGTCCGTCCTGCCGTACCATGGGCGAGACCGGAAGATTCGGCAGTACACCACCGAGACAGAGCTGTCCTACCGTCGGCGCCTGTCCAAGTGGCGGCAGATTTGGGCGAGCGCTGGGCGCGCCTGGGGCATCCTGCGGCAACTACGCATCTTCCTCGCGCCGTACGGTAGGCCGCTGCTCCGATACGTGTCCACGTCGGGCGACGCAGGCGAGAGCCAATGGTTTGACCTCGCGCCGGGCGACGGCATCAACGACTATTTCGAGCTCGGCGGGCGTGACCCTGAGTTCTCCCGTCACCTACAGACGCCGGCAAACTGGGTGTGGGACCCCGAGGCCACGTCTGGTTTCACCGGGCAGTGGTCGCGGTTCTGGATTCTCATCTACACCGATGGCCTAACCAACCCCATCGCACCGGCTGAGTGGGATGGCGACGCGGAGTGGGACGGTGGCGCCTACTGGGATGGCTACATGCCTGCCGACTTTCTGTCCGATGCGGCGCAACTTTGCATCGACTGGGCAGCCGCTCACTCGTATCTTGCTGGGCTGTTTCTCGTGCATGACCCGACGGCGTTTGACCCAACTGGCAGCGGCGCGGGATACCCCGATGGCACGTGGAATCTGTGGTCAAACCGCCGCGCTGGCGTCACCTACTCGGTGGTGAGGACGTGAAATGAGAGGTGTAGCGCTAGCGATTGTGCTTGTTGCATGCAGTTCTGGTGAGACATTCACCGAGGAACACTGGGCGTCCGACGCTGGATTGGACGTGGACGAGCTCGCGTGCGGCACGGTCCACTGCGTCGACAGTTTCGTCATATGCGAATACTGCACATGCCCCGGGAAGCCGTGCCGGCATGTCGATTATGCCACTGGCTCTACAATCGCGGACGGTGTTTGCGGTGATGACCTAGTCTGTTCCGCGCCGTGCCAGTCCCCCACCAAACTCTGCCCGCCTTAAGGAGTCACCATGTCCCTTGATCCCGGCAACCAATTCAACGAAGCGGGCACCAGTGCGGCGGACTTCGACCCGCAGAATCAAGTCCTGGCAAACTCGCCGGTACTTTCTGCCGACGTCAACGTCATCGCGGAGCGCGTCTACCGTCGGACGAAGTACCTGTACGACAGACGGCTGGTGCGCACGTACGAAGCCTCCGGAGATGATGGCGACGCTACGCCTGGGTATTTCGCCACATTCAACACGGGCAGCTACACTGACGGCGTCGCGCTGAACGTTCCTGGGGCGATGACTGGCGATGTGATCGTGGTTCGCGCCACGCTGCTGTGCGTCGGGGATTTCCAGAACGTTGCCAGGCTTCGACTCCAATACATCGCGGATTTCGGCGGCGGTTCACCTAGCGCGCAAACGAATGTGTCTGGCGCGGCGATGAGCATCAGTCAGCCGGCAACGTCCACGACCTGGATTCAGGTGCCATTGCAAGGCCGAATCAGCGTGGACAGGGATGGGGTGGTTCGTGTGATTGTCGTAGGCAAGACGTTCTTGGACAATCTGAACGTCCAGACGTACACGTTGATTGCGGAGCGGCACCAGCCGTGACGCTATCGGTGTCGCTTTACCACGAGAGACGCGCCGCCGAACAGGCTCATGGTGCCGGCGAAGGTTTTTCCTCGAATCGTCACACGGCACGGCCCGCCGGTTTGCGGCGCCGTGAACACGCCAGAAATGTGCACCGGAACAATAGCGCCAGGATGTGTCGGAGGCGTGACGTAAATCTGCGCGCCGTGGATGTCGGACTCGATCTCGCCATGAGTCACGTGCGCCCTAAGAGATGCTCTGTATTGCCAGTCGCCGGACGCTATCCCATTGAATTCGACGGTGAACGTGTCTCCGGACAAGCAGTCGGGAAGGTCGACGAACACGCCATCCGTATCCGGGGACTCATACTCCTGCGTTGTGAAGTCGGTGTAAACATCGTCCGCGCCGCCCTGCTC
>Ga0307408_100000763_pt1 | contig 25884 bp, 22 predicted proteins | sample 322Cmetagenome_FD_202116 | JGI IMG/M metagenome (GOLD analysis project Ga0307408, IMG submission 202116) | Maize rhizosphere microbial communities from greenhouse at UC Davis, California, United States - 322HYB-C-3 | ecosystem: Host-associated > Plants > Roots > Rhizosphere > Soil | place...
AGCGCCGGAAGCGCTGGAGCGCGTTCATGCAGGCGGTCAAGCAGGCGGCGGGACTGGACTATGCCTGATTTCCGCGGCCTCGTCGGCGAACGCATTGCCCCGCTCGATCTGGGTCCCGAACGGAAACAGAAGATTCTCGACGAGTGGGCCGCGCAGCTGGCCGAGATCTACGCCGGCCTGCGGGCCGAAGGTCACGACGAAGACGAAGCCTGGCGGGAGCTGCAACGCCACGTGCCGGCGGCCCAGGCACTCGCCGACGATCTGCTCGTACGCGAGCCGCTCGCCGTCCGCGTCGCCGAGCGCACTCCTCCGCCGCTGCCGCGCCAGACGGTCAAGACGGTGGTCAGGAGCATTCGGCGGGCGCTTTCCGAGGGACTCCTCCGCGACGTCCGTGCCGGCTGGCGTCTCCTCACGCACGAGCGCGGCTTCGCCGCGACCGTCATCCTCACGCTCGCCATCTGCCTGGGCGCGAACGCGGCGATCTTCGCCGTTGTCAACGGCGTGATCCTTCGCCCTTTGCCGGTTCCGGAATCCGATCGCATCGTGGGCATCGGCGACGTCTACCCGACAATCACGCCGAACGACGTCCTGGCCAGCGACGCGCCATCCTACTTCGACCGCCGCGAGGCGCTGACGGCGCTCGAGGAAATGGCGCTCTTCACCTACTGGTTCGACACGCTGACCATCGAGGGCGTCCCGCAGGAACTGCGCGGCATGCGCGTCACGCCGTCGATCTTCGGGCTGCTGCGGGTCCAGCCGGCGATCGGTCGGCCGTTCAGCGCCGCCGACGGCGAGACCGGCGCCGAGAAAGTCATCGTATTGAGCGACGGGCTGTGGCGTACGCTGTTTGCCGGCAGTCCCTCGGCAATCGGCCAGAGCGTGCGCCTGGGCTGGACCGGCGAGCGCTACACCGTTGTCGGTGTGATGCCGTCGGGCTTCTCGTTTTTCGACGCTGGCGAAGACGGGCATGCGGGGCCGCTCCGCGGCGTTCAGTTCTGGATTCCGATGATCTTCACGCCCGAGCAGCGCACCGATGCGGCGCGGACGCGATACGGGTTCACGCAGATCGGGCGGCTGAAGCCGGGCGCGACCGTGCAGCAGGTGCGCGAGCAGGCGAACGCGCTTCGCGCCGACTACGGCCGGCGCTTTCCGCAATTCCGTTACGACGAGCTCGGCATGTACACCAGCGTACTGCCACTGCAGGAGGCGCTCACCAGACGCGTCCGCCGGACGCTCTACTTGCTGTGGGGCGGCGCCGGGTTCGTGCTGCTGATCGGCGCGCTGAACATTGCCAACCTCTCGCTGGCGCGCGCGAGCGCGCGGCGCCGCGAGCTGGCCACCCGGCTCGCGCTGGGCGCGACCCGCGTGCTGGTGACGCGGCAACTGATGATCGAAGCGTTGGTTCCGGCGCTGCTCGGCGGCGTCGCGGGGATGGGCATGGCCGCGGCAATCCTTCGCGGCCTGTCGCGGGCCGGCCTCGACACGCTGCCGGGCGCCGGCCGAGCGAGTCTCGATGTGGCAACCGCAGGCCTCGTCGCGCTCGCCACGCTGGTGGTCGCGCTGATCATCGGGGCGATGCCAGCGTCCGCGCTCGGCCACGTGAGGATCAATGTGGAGGGCAGCCGGTCCGGCACGGCCGGGCGGCGCACGCGCGTGCTGCGCCGTGCCGTGGTTGTCGCGCAGGTCGCGCTGTCCCTGGTGCTGCTCATCGCCGGCACGTTGCTGCTCGCCAGCTTCCGGCGTCTGCTGCAGGTGGACGGCGGATTCACCGCGACGGGCGTGATCACCGCGACCGTCTTCCCGCCGCCCTCGCGGTACCCCGATCAGCATGCGCTCGCGGCGCTGCTCGATCGCATCCGAGACCGCGTCCTGATCATTCCCGGCGTGGCCGCCGTGGGTCTGACGTCGAACATCGCGCTGAGCGGATATGAGAGCCCCTCCACGGTTGCCGCGGTGGGAAGCCCTGTCACCGACGGAGCGCCGCTCGTGCCGTCGGTCATCACCGTGACACCCGGCTACTTCGAGGCGATGTCCACGCCTCTCGTCGCTGGGCGCGCCTTCGATGCACGCGATCGCCAGAACACCGAGAAGGTGGCCATCGTCGACGAAGCGCTCGCCCGCCGCCTCTGGCCGACGGGTGATCCCATCGGTCAGGCGATCACCCGCGGCAATGCCGGACCGTTCACGGTCGTCGGCGTGGTGCGCAACGTTCGCTTCGAGGGACTGGCCGCCAACATCGACGCGATCGGCACCGCCTACTTTCCGCACACGCAGGCGCCGCCGATGGGGCGGCTGCGCTGGCTGGCGATCCGGTCCGCGGGTGATGCCGCCGCGGTGGTGCGCGCCGTTCGCGCGGCGCTGGTCGAGATCGATCCCGATCTTCCGCTCTCCGACATCCAGACGATGACCGAGCGGACGACGCGGTCACTGACATCGCAGCGGCTGGCGATGAGCCTGGCGGCGATGTTCGCGGCGACGGCGCTGTTCCTGTCGATGCTCGGCATCTACGGCGTGCTCGCGCACCTGGTCGCGCGGCGCAGGCGCGAGATCGGGATCCGGATGGCGCTCGGCAGCACCGTGGGTGCGATCTTCCGCCTGGTGCTCACCGAAGGCGTGCTGTTGATCGGCGCCGGCCTCTTGCTCGGCATCGGCGGCGCGCTGGGGACGGCGGGCGCGCTGAAGGGACTGCTCTACGGGGTGCAGCCGACGGACCCGGCGCTCCTCACCGCCGTTGCGCTGGGCACCGGGAGCGTCGCCCTGCTTGCGTGTGTCGGCCCGGCGAGACGCGCCGCGAGAGTGGACCCGGTCGAAGTGTTGTCGGAGCCCTGAGCGGCGAGTCGAAACTAGCCGCCGTGCCTTCAGGCGGAAGGCTGTGGCTGTCGCGAATCTATGGATCCCCTCAGACATCCTTCCGGCTGAAGCCGGAAGCCACCCGCCTTCGCGCTTCGGCGAGGCAGGCTCTCTCGATCGCGCGCTACTCCGCGCGCAGCGCCGCCCACGGGTCGATCCGTGTCGCGCGGCGCGCGGGCAGCCACGCCGCCATCAGGCCCACTGCCAGCAGCAGCACCGTGACCGCCGTGAACACGAGCGGGTCGGTCGGCGTGACGCCGAACAGGAACGTCTGCAGCACCCGCGTCACGCCGGCGGCCCCGGCAAGGCCGACGACCACCCCGGCGACGACGATGCGCAGGGCGCGCGCGAGCACGAGGCGGAGCACGTCGCCGCGGTCCGCGCCGAGCGCCATGCGCACGCCGATCTCGCGGCGGCGCTGCGTCACCGCGTAGGCCATCAATCCGTAGAGGCCGCACGACGCAATCAGCATCGCGGCGGTCGCGAACAGCGCCAGCAGCACGGTCCGGAAACGCGGCTGCGCCACCGACGCCGCCAGGGCTTCGTCCATCGTCACCGTGCTTTGAATCGGCAGATCGGGCGCGGCGCGGCGAATTTCCGCGCGGATGCCTTCGGCCACCCCGGTGGGCGTGGCGGTGCGGGCGACGAACGACACGAACCGCACGAACCCGCTGCGGTCCTGCTGGAATGGCGCGTAGATCATCGGCTTCACGTCCTGATCGAGCCCCCTCTGGCGAACGTCCGCGACCACGCCCACCACCGTCAGCCAGTCGCCGCGATCGTCGAGACGCACGCGCCGGCCGAGCGCCTCGGTCGGGCTACCGGGAAAACATTCGCGCACGACGCGCTCGCTGACGATCGCGACTTTAGGCGCCGCCGCGGTGTCCTGTGTGGTGAACTCTCGTCCCGCCAGGAGCGGAACCCCCATGGTCCTGAAATAGTCCGCATCGATCTTCGGCGTGCCGACAAAGAGCGACGGCTTCGGCTGACCTTCGATGTCGAAATCGCCCTGGATGAACATCATGCCGAAGGGCACCGAGTTGATCACGGTCGCGGACGTGACTCCCGGCAGCTGGCGGGCCCGATCGAGCACATCGCGCGCGAACGCGTGGATGCGCTCCGGCTCGCGGTAGAGCCGCTCGGGCAGCATCACCTTGACGATTTGCAGGGCGCCGTCGCGCCCGCTCGATTCGAAGCCCGGCGACACCGACGTGAGCCGGACGAAGCTGTGAATCAGCAGCCCCGCCCCGATCAGCAGGATCAGCGTCATCGCGATCTGCGCCGCGACCAGCAGCGTGCGCAGCCGCTCGCCCTGGCGGTCGCCGGTCGCGCGCACTGCTCCGGCGTGAAGCGAGAGGCCTTCGCCGAACGCGGCCCCGCTGACGCGCAGCGCCGGCACCAGGCCAATGACCAGCGTCGAGAGGAGCGACAACCCCAGGCAGAAGGCCATCACGCGCGCGTCGATCACGATGCCGCCGACGCGCGGCAGCAGGAATTGCGGAACGAGCGGCAGCGTGATGCCGATCGCGAGCTGCGCGAGCAGCACGCCGAGCGCCGCGCCGAGCAGTGACAACACGATCGCTTCGGTCAACAGCTGGCGCACGATCCGCCGGCGTCCCGCGCCGAGCGCCATGCGGACCGACAGTTCGCCGCGGCGCGCGCTGAGGCGGGCCATCTGCAGGTTCGCCACGTTGACGCAGGCGATCAGCAGCACGAACGACACCGCACCGAGCAAAATCAGCAGCAGCGTGCGCACCGAGCCCGTGCCGTAGTCCCGCAAGCCGGCCACGCGGGCGAGCATGCGGCCCGTCGCGGCAATGGCGCCGGCCGACGCGACCGCGCCGGCGGGCACCACGGACGGATTGTTCACCAGCGCCGTCAGTTCAGCTTCCGCACGGGCCTGCGTCACGCCGGACTTCATGCGGCCCAGCAGCCAGAGAAACGCGCTCTTGCCCGGGTCATTGGGCCAGCGGTTGGGCAGATAGATTTCCGTTTCCGCTAATGCGCCGAGCCGCGGCACCACCGGCCTGAAGCTGAAGTCCGGCGGCAGCACGCCGACGATGGTGCGGGGGACCCCGTCGACGCTGATCGACTGTCCGACCATCGCCGGATCGGCGTCGAGCCACGTACGCCACAGCCGATCGCTGACGATCGCCGCGCGATCGTCGTCTGGTGCCGAGGCGCCGGTGAGGAACGCGCGGCCGCGCGCGGGGGTGACGCCCAGCATGGTGAAGAAATTCGGGCTGACGTCGAGCGCAGCCACCTGCAGCGCCTCACCGCGTCCGGTGAGCTGCGCGTCGTTCGAGGTGTACGCCGCGAGATGATCGAGCGTGGTGACACTCTGGCGGATCGCGTCGTACGAAACCGGCGACCAGGTGGTGAATGTCTTGACCCCCGTCCGGGTCTGCTGCGCCGACGAGATCATGATGAGGCGATCGGGATCCGGATACGGCAGCGGCCGCCAGAGCACACCGTAGGCGACGGAGAAGATCGTGGTGTTGAGGCCGATGCCGAGCGCGATGGTGGCGAGGGCGGTGACGGTGAACGCCGGAGCGCGCCGCAGCAATCGCAGCGTGTGCCGGACGTCCTGCGTGAAGGTTTCGACCATGCGAGTATTGAAGACAGCCTGCGGTTGCCGGCACGTATGCGGTTTTCGATATGCTGACGATATGTGCGAGATCGACTGTCAGATCGGTTCCAGGGTGCCAAGGTGCCGGGTTCCAGGTTCGGTTCAGGGGTGCCAGGTTCGGTTCAGGGGTGCCAGGTTCGGTTCGGGAGTGCCAGGTTCGGTTCGGGAGTGCCAGGTTCGGCTCGGGGGTGCAACGTTCGGATTCAGTAAACGTCCTGCAGTGCTGGTGGCCTGCCGGCGAGGAGTTGACGTACGACCCTGAACCGTCCCGCCCGGAACCCGGAACCCATCCGAACCAGGAACCAGGAACCGAACCCGGAACCCGGCACCCGGAACCCTGGAACCGATCTGACAAGTCCAAGTAGAAGCCAGCCCGTATGCGTGTCTTGATCGTCGAGGACGAACCCTATCTCGCAGAAGCCATCCGCGATGGTCTTCGCCTGGCGGCGATCGCCGCCGACATCGCCGGCGACGGTAACACGGCTCTGGAGCTGCTGAGCGTCAACGTCTACGACATCGCCGTCCTCGACCGCGACATCCCGGGGCCTTCCGGTGACGCGATCGCCAGGCGGATCGTTGCTTCCGGCAGCGGCATGCCGATTCTCATGCTCACGGCCGCCGACCGGCTCGACGACAAGGCCTCCGGGTTCGAGCTCGGCGCCGACGACTATCTCACGAAGCCCTTCGAACTCCAGGAGCTCGTGCTCCGGCTCAGGGCACTCAATCGCCGGCGCGCCCACAACCGACCACCCGTGCGAGAGATCGCAGGCCTGCGCCTGGATCCGTTCCGCCGGGAGGTCTACCGTGACGGCCGTTACGTCGCCCTCACCCGGAAACAGTTCGCAGTGCTCGAGGTCCTCGTCGCGGCCGAAGGCGGTGTCGTCAGCGCCGAGGAGCTCCTGGAACGAGCGTGGGATGAGAACGCAGACCCGTTCACCAACGCCGTGCGCATCACCGTGTCGGCACTGCGCAAACGGCTCGGCGAACCCTGGATCATCGCCACGGTACCCGGGGTGGGCTACCGCATCGACGCTCAACCAGATGCCGGGCGCGAAGGCTTGACGCGTGGATAGAGAGCCAGGGTTGAGCGTTCGCCTCAAGCTCACCCTGAGCTACGCCGGGTTCCTCATGCTGGCAGGTTTCCTGATGCTCGTAGCTGCCTGGTTCGCAGGCCAGCCGGGGCGATCGTTCGACGTCCTGCGATACGTGCCCGACGGTGTGCTCAGCACGCTCGGTGCCCTGGTGCCCGGGCACCGCGCGTTCCTGCTGCGCGCTTACGCTCCGGCCGCGGCCGTCGCTCTGGCATTCCTCCTGGTGTTCGGTCTCTTCGGGGGCTGGATTCTCGCGGGCCGCATGCTCGCTCCGCTGAGTCGCATCACAGACGCCACCCGCATGGCCACGACCGGATCGCTCTCCCACCGCATCCGGCTGCCGGGCCGCAGAGATGAATTCCGCGAGCTCGCCGACGCCTTCGACACCATGCTCGAGCGGGTCGAAGCCCATCTCGGCGAACAGCGCCGATTCGCCGCCAACGCCTCGCACGAACTGCGCACCCCACTGGCGATCACCCGGACACTGCTCGATGTGGCCCGCAACGATCCGAACCGCGACACCGGAGAACTCGTCGACCGCCTCCACGTGATCAACACGCGAGCGATCGACCTCACTGAGGCGCTCCTCCTGCTCAGCCGCGCCGACCAACGGTCCTTCGCCCGAGTAGAAGTCGACCTGTCCCTCATCACGGAGGAGGCCACTGAAACACTTCTCCCGCTCGCAGAAGCACGCGGCGTCACGATCGAGACCTCCGGCGACCCGACCCCCACGATCGGCTCACATGCGCTGTTGCTGCAGATGACGACGAACCTCGTGCACAATGCGATCGTCCACAACCTGCCTGAACAGGGCACCGTCTGGGTCACGACCAGCGCTCGCCCCGACGCTGCCGTGCTCACGGTCGAGAACACCGGCGAGACGCTCGCCCCGGAACTGATGTCCACGCTTGTCCAGCCGTTTCAGCGGGGCACCGAACGCATCCGCACCGACCACGCCGGCGTCGGCCTCGGCCTGGCGATCGTCAAAAGCATCGCCAAGGCACATGACGGAACCCTCACCCTCGCCGCCCGCCCCGCTGGCGGGCTCCACGTCACCGTGCAACTACCCGCCGCACCAGGAGCGGAGCTACAATCGCGCCTCTCCACTGCCTGACTGTAGAGTCGTGTCATGCGTCGCTGCTTATGTGCGCTTGCGTGGCTGCTTCTCGTCGCGGTCGCTGCAGCGCACGCCGAGCGGCTGCCAATTCGTGTCTACACGGTCGAAAACGACCGCGCGCACGCCCGTGTCCGCCGCATCGTCCGCGACTCCCGCGGGCTCCTGTGGTTCTGCACGATCGACGGCTTGAGCCGCTTCGCCGGAACCGGGTTCGTCACGTATCGAACCGCCGATGGGCTTCCTGATCCCTGGGTGACTGACCTTCTCACGACTCGAGATGGCAAAGCTCGTCGACGGCGACCGAGCCACAGGGCCAGAGTTGTTCGCGTCCGCGCTTCCAGCTGACTAGCGGTGGAGCCGCGTCATGGCATGCTCATCGACGTACTTGGCGATCGCCTCGCCCAGGGCGTCGCTGATGGCCACAGTGCTCGGATAGTGCATACCCCCCCAGATTCTGGCGTTGTTTCCATCCGAGCGTGCTTGCGTGATGCTGGTGTACGTGCGGTCCGGCTGTCCATTCGTCGTCAGCGTAAACGTCTGTCGCTGACCGAAGCGGGTGAGGAGAACCGTCGCAGCCGCGCCATTGAGGCCCGGATGGCCGGCGGGGTACTCCGGGTGCGATGGTGTGGTGACGAGCGGAACCCAGCCCGGATCGGGAACGGTTTCAGCATTGCCGTCGGTGTCCGCGAGCGGGATTGACGTCGCCGGCCGCCACGTCACTTCCGTCGGATCGGCCCCGTAGTGCCGCTTCGCGCTCCAGACGTTGAATGCCGTGTCCGCCATCGCGATGTTCAGCACGGCGAACAGGCGATTGCTGTCGGCGATCGGCAAGTGGTTCGCATACGCGATCTGGTTCGCCGCCTGGTTCCAGTGAACGCTTGCGTTCCCCTCCCAGAACGGGGCGAGCGCCGTCTGCTCTTCAGTACGCGTCGATCCAGTCCTCCCACCCAATGACTTGACGCTCTGGAAATCCTCCGTGTACGTGCTACTGCTGAGAGCACGAGGGGGTCCGGGCTCAAACTGGGTATTGCTGACGAGGACAAATGGATCAGTGAATGCCAATCCCTGCGCGCTCATGGCCGTCGCAGGGGGTACGGGCCGCCACTGTCCAACCGCCGGTCCTCCCGCGAACGGTGGATAGCTCACGGTGAAGCCATCGTTGGCTCGCCAGCCGAGTACCGTGTTCGCGACCTCGGTTCCCCAGACGATGCCGCGCTCGATGCGCGTGGCGCAGGAGCGCCGTCTTCTCTCGAGTCGCCCGCTGTGCTCGCACGCGGCGTTCAGCGCGGCGAGGGACACCTCGTAGCTGTCGTCCAGCGCTGGCTGTCGGGCCGGGAAGAGGCCGACCAGCGCCGTGTGCGCCGCAGCAATCACTGCCGCCCTGCCCGACGCACTGTTCGGGGCCGGACTGTGGACGAAAAGCGGCGTGTAGCGTTGATCGATCCCGTTGTACGCGTCGAATATCGCCGTGTGGACGATTGCGCCGAGGCGCTGACTGGACGAGTTCGCCGTATTCGTGGCGATCAGCGTGTCGATGAGGATCTGATTCCACTCGAGCACCTGGTTGACGCGGGTGCGCACGTCCGAGGGCTCTTGCAGCATCTCGACGCGGGCGGCACCAAGGACTGCGAACGCAGCGAGAACCACCAGTCCACTGACTCTGCAGGAGTTGCGCTTCATTGAAGACCCCCGTTTCCTGACAAATTGACGGTGTCTGTTCCGGACCGGTCCACCCGGCCCGGCCTGACCCTGACTTCGGGTTGTCGGCTGGCCGCGAGCCCCAGGGGAGGTACAATCGCGCCACCCCAACCGAAGCGTCAGCGCAGGACGCTAGCTGTCGCGGGGGTTACGAGTCCTTACAATCGGCCTTCGTTTTTGATCCGAATTGTCCGGCCACCAATGATCGAGCCATTGCCGCCGTTCTACGAGTTCGGACCGTTCTCAGTAGACCCGGGCAAGCGATTGTTGTTGCGCGACGGCCAACCAGTACCCCTGGCTCCCAAGGTCCTGGAGACGCTGCTGGCCCTCATCGAGAATCGCGAGCGCGTGCTCTCGAAAGACGAGCTGCTCAAGCAGGTCTGGGGTGACACGATTGTGGAAGAGGGCGGGCTCACCCGGAACATCTCCGTGCTGCGGAAAGCGCTTGGAGAGAAGCCGGAGGACCATCAGTACATCGTCACCGTGCCGGCCCGCGGATATCGGTTCGTCGCGGAAGTGCGAGCAGGACGGCAGACTGCCGTATCCCCGGACGTCTACGCGCCGTCGACCCGTGAGCAGGCGCGACCGTGGTGGCCGGTCACGGCGCGTCACTGGCTGTCGCTGGCGGTGGCTGTGCTCGGGGTGGTGACGCTCACATACGCGCTGCGACCGGCGCGAACGACTGACCTGAAGGGCTCCAGGCCCCCGGTCAATCCCGCGGCGTACGATTCCGTGCTGCGCGCGCGGTATCTCAGCGTCCGGACCACAGATGTCGACACCCAGGCTGTGATCGGGCTGTTGGAGCGCGCTGTCGCGCTCGATCCCACGTTCGCCGTCGCGTACGGCGACCTGGCGGCCGCTTACGTCACCCGGCTGACGTTCGTCACGCCCGAACAGACCGCGGATCTGGAGCAGAAGGCGTTCGCGGCTGCCGAGAAGGCGCTATTGCTGGACCCGAACGTCGCCGAAGCGTACCTGGCACGCGGCGACCTGCTGTGGACGCACGCGCATCGTTTCGCGCACGCGAGAGCCGTGCACGAGTTCCGCCGCGCAGTCGACCTCAAGCCGGATTCGGATCAAGGACATCGACGCCTCGCCCGGGTGTATGTTCATGTCGGCTTGTTCGACGATGCCCTCCGGCATGCTGCGATTGCGCTCGCGATCAACCCAAGTAACGCACAGGCGCTGAATTCGCGCGCGCAAGCGCTCCTCTGGATGGGGAGAGATGAAGACGCTCTCGACGTACTCCTGAGCATTCCCGGTCCGGTCTTACCTGAGCTCGTCGAGGCGAACATCGCGTTCGGCCTGCTTCGGTTGGGCAAGCGAGATGAGGCGTGGGCGCAGCTGCGACGCGCGCAGCACAAGTACCCGAACGATCCGAGCGGCACCCTGGCGGGTATCGAGGCAATGCTGCTGGCGGACTCCGAGCCCCTGAGAGCACAGGAGCTGATCGAGAACGTTGCGAGGAGGAAAGCGGTCAATCCTTCCCATCACGCTGCGTACTTCGCCGGCAGCGCCTGGGCGCGGATGGGACGTGCGGAAGAGGCGGTCCAGTCGCTGCGGGAAGCGGCCGAGACCGGCTTTCCCTGCTATCCGTTGTTCGCTCAGGATCCCAACCTGGATCCAGTCCGCCAGGACGCTCGTTTCCAGGCGTTTCTCGCCGATATGCAGAAACAATCCGACTCTCTGCGGAAGGCACTGATCTCCGGGAAACAGGAATAGATGCGACTAAGAGCACGTGCTGCGGCACGCCGAGGCCGCCGTGCTGCCGGTGATGAACGCCCGAGCCATCCGGTCAGCCTCGAGGCTGCCCGCGCACTGACAGCCGGCTCGAGATCAACTCGTTCGAACCCGTCAGCTGCTGCGCTGGCGGCGTCACACTCATCGCGTTGTCCGCCATCGACTGAACGACCTCCAGGAGGCTCGGGAATGATACCGTCATGGCATGCCTTCAGAACGAGAGAAGATGCTGGCCGGCGAGATGTACGACCCGTTTGATCCCGAGCTGGTTAGAGGACGCGAGCGGGCGCGCGACCTCTGTCAGGACCTCAATGCCACCAGGGACTCGGAGGCACCCGAACATCGTCGGCGCATTCTGCGGGATCTGTTCGGCAAGGGTGGGGACAGCGTGTGGATGCAGCCGCCGTTCTACTGTGACTATGGCACGAACATCGAGCTCGGAGAGAGGGTCTTCTTCAATTTCAACTGTATCGTCCTTGACGTCTGCCCGGTCCGAATCGGTGACTTCACCTTGTTTGGCCCTGCGGTGCAGATCTACACGCCGCTCCACCCATTGAACGCGGAGCAACGACGCCGGGAAGAGTTTGGAAAGCCGATCGACATCGGCTCGGACGTGTGGGTCGGCGGCGGCGCGATTATTCTCGCCGGCATACGAATCGGCTCGCGATCCGTGATCGGAGCGGGCAGCGTCGTGACTCGAGATGTCCCCGATGCCGTTTTCGCCGCGGGCAATCCGTGTCGGGTGATTCGACCCATGACGGAATAGCCAAGCGACAGCACAAGCCTGCCACAACGGCGTCGTCAGGCGAGAGTTGGCGCGGGAATGTGAACTTCGGATCGCAGGGTGCGATGAACGGGACACATCTGGGCGATCTCGAGCAATCGATCTCGTTGTCGCGGGTCCAGATCGCCCCGGAATTCAAGCGTCCAGTCGATCCGATCGAGGCGCCCCTCTTTTGTCTCGCATTCTGCGCAGTCCGACGCATGAATTCTGGTATGCGAGAGGCGAACCGTTACCTCCGCCAGCGGCCACTGTTTTCGTCGCGCGTACAGCGCAACCGTCATCGACGCTCAACTGCCGAGTGCCGCCAGCAGCAGATCGTATGGAGTCGGCCCTGTATCGGTGCCGCCGTTCGCAAGCGGTTCGTCCGCCACGAGACGATGCGAGCGCGCCGAAATCTCCTGCGCGAACCCGCCGCCGGATCCGCGAACGGTGACTCTCGTTTCGTGGGGTGTGACCATCATCGCGGCTCCACTGATCGTTGTACTCGACATTTAGTCCCCTGCCGGGTCTTTGGGAACGCTCTTCCAACGCTCCCGCCTCGTCGATTCGCGGAAGACCGGCAGTGACCAGCCGAATTTGATCGCCAGACCCCTCACACCGAACGTCACGAGGAACCCCGCAATCATCGCCGGAAGACGAGCGACGCCGACAGCGTTGAGGGCGACGTACGTGCAGGCACCGAGCACCGACGCGGTGACGTAGATCTCATGGCCGAGAAGGACGGAAGGCACGTGGCCGAGCGTGTCGCGAATGATTCCTCCGACGATCCCGGTGACTGCGCCCATCGCGACCGCGACCAGTGCGGGTGCTCCGACATCCGAGGCCTTGACCGTTCCGGCGACCGTGACCAGCGCCAGTCCAAACGCATCGAACCACAGGAGCGTCCTGAAGCGTGATTCGACGAGTGGCGCGACGAAGTGCATCAGGACCGCGGTCAGGAGACACGCAGAGACGTGCGCCGGATTCTGCACCCAGAACACGGGCACGTTCAGAATCAAGTCTCGCACCGTGCCACCGCCCACGCCAGTGATGACCGCGAACCACATGAAGCCCATCACGTCCAGGTTCTTCCGCGAGGCCACGAGCGATCCGGACACGGCGAACACGACGGCCGCAAGGATGTCGAAAAAATGCACGAGCCGGAACAGGTTCGCGGGGTCGACCAACGGGGACTCCATAGCGGCTCAAGCCTTACAGAATGAGATGCCTCGCACAAACTGAAATGCGGCGCCGGATTGCGGGTGCCGAATCTTGCGCAGGCTTTTGACGGTCTGCAACGTCCTGACTGTGAATATGAGATGAATCCGTACGCGTTTTTGAGCTCCGGTCCGGGTTGACGCCCCGGATCTGAACCCGAGGGAGGCTCACGCCATAGAATGGCAGGTACGTGACGCCTCGACGAAGCCGCGAAGACCCCGCCAGCCGCCACAATCTGCACCTCGCCGAATTGCTCGACTTCCGGCCTGATCAGGGCATCATTCGACTGCACGAACAACGCGTGGTGATCCTCAGTGCCGCGGCAATGGGTCTGATGCGCAAGGAGCTCGTCGACACGCTCGGCCTCGAGACAGCTCGCCGCGTCCTGCTCCGGTTCGGGTTCGCGGACGGGTACCACGACGCGGTAAACCTGCGTGCGCGCTCGAACTGGACCAGCCCGGTCGAGGGTCTTCGCGCCGGCGCGATGCTTCATACGCTGGAAGGCATCGTTCGAGCGGACGTTCGGCGCGTGGAGCACGACGAGGACACCGGCCGCTTCGAAGAGGAGGTGCGCTGGCACGACTCGTATGAGGCGGAACAGCACGTTCATCACTACGGCAGGAGCTCGACGCCCGTGTGCTGGTCGTTGGTGGGGTACTCCAGCGGGTTCGTCAGCGCGTGTCTTGGAAAAGAAATCTACTTCCGCGAGGTCAGCTGCGCGGGGCAGGGAGAGAGACACTGTTCCGCTATCGGACGCGACGTAAATAGCTGGGGCGCCGAGAGCGAATCCATCCGTGCCGACTTTCAGGCGGCGTCTCTCGGCCACGAGGTCGAGCGCCTGCGCGACGCCGTCAGCAGGCGGGTGAAGGAACTCGACCGTCGCGAGCGTCTGCTCGAGCGACGCGAACGCGAGCTCAACCTGCTTCGCGAGCGCGTGAACCGTCACGCCGCAGCCAAGCACTTTGTGGCGGGCAGCGAGGCGATGCAGCACGTCCTCGAGCTCGCCGCGCGCGTGGCGCCCCTCGATACGACCGTCCTGGTCTATGGCGAAAGCGGTACGGGCAAAGAGTTCGTCGTCCGACTGATCCACGATCAAAGCCCGCGTGCGGCGGCCCCGTTCGTCAGCATCAACTGTGCGGCCCTGACCGAGACGCTCTTGGAGTCCGAGCTGTTCGGCCACGTGCGCGGCGCATTCACGGGTGCCGTCCGCGACAAGGCGGGCCTGTTCGAAGTCGCAGGCAACGGGACGATCTTCCTCGACGAAATCGGTGAAGTGGCGCCCACGGTCCAGGCGAAGCTGCTCAGGGCCCTGCAGGAGCGGGAGATTCGGCGCGTTGGCGGGGAGCGCAACGTCAAGATCAACGCTCGGGTCGTAGCCGCGACGAACCGCGATTTGCGCTCAGCCGTCGATACAGGAGCATTTCGCGAAGATCTGTATTTCCGGCTCGGCGCCTTCATCATCGAGGTGCCGCCGCTGCGGGAGCGGCGGGAGGACATTCCGCCCCTCGTGCACAATTTTCTGACCCGTGCCGCCTCCCGGATGAAGAAGGACGTCCGGGCCGTCTCTGCGGACGCGATGTCTGCGTTGATGAATTATCGATGGCCAGGAAATGTGCGTGAATTGGAGCACGCCGTCGAGCGGGCCGTGATCCTGGCCAACGCCGCCACCCTCCGCCTTCGTGACTTGCCGCCGGAGGTCACACAGAAGTCGCGCCGGCGCGCTGGCGAGGACACGCTCGATCTCCAGGAACAGGAGCGCACGTCCATCGAGCGGGCGCTGGAACGATTCGACGGAAGCCGGAAAAAAGCCGCAGCGGCGCTCAACATCAGTACGGTCACGCTCTGGCGGAAGATGAAGCAGTATGGCTTGTCTCAGTGAACGACCTCATCCGATTTCAGAGTGAGAGCGGCATTACAACTTGAAATCCCGGCACAGGCGCAAGTCCCCCCTCCCGCGTGCGCTAATCCTGCTAATCTATTGACGATTCGATACTTATCAGACGGCACTTCCTGACCGCCGATGGTGCCGTTCTTGCCTCTAATCAGGTATGCACTTGACATCATTGCCGTGGATCGGAAGCAGCCTCGTGAAGCCGTTCTGTCGCGTTCTCGTAGCAGTCGACTTTTCACTGCCTGCGCGTGGTGCTTTCGAGTACGCGCTCGCGCTGAGCAAACAGCACGGCGCCGAACTGGTCGCGGTCCAGGCAGTGCCGCTCAATCAGGCCTTCGGCTGGCACGCGCGTGAACGCTACGCGTTGACGGCCAAACTTCGGCGGAAGGCTGACCTGGCTCACGTCGAGTTCGACGACAGAATTCAACAGGGTGATCCCGCGAAGATCATTCTGTTGCACGCGCGTTCGCTCACCCCCGACATCATCGTCATCGGGACCCACCAGCGCAGAGGCATCGATCGATTCGGTATGGGGTCAGTTGCGGAACGTGTCGCCGCACAGTCCGCTGCCCCCGTCCTGGTCGTTCCGTATCGTCGGCGCACGGCTGCGATCGACCCGTTCAATCACGTCGCGGTCGCGGTCGACTTCAGCCCGGGCTCAAACCGCGCGATCGAGCAGGCATTGTCGCTGCTGAGCGATCCGTCCGACCGCGTGACGCTGCTGCACGTCGTGCCTGGTTTCTCCTCCGGCGTGCCGCCGCACTTGTACCGGTACGGAGTCGCGGAGTATCAGGATCAGCTGCTGCGCGATGCACGCCGGCGCCTGCAGCTGGCCGTTCCCGTAGAACGCCACACACCGGCCGTCATCCATGCGCGCGTCCTTTTGGGCGATGCGTCGACCGAAATCAGTCGGGTCGTCGAGAGCATCGATGCGGATCTGCTGGTCGTTGGTGTTCCGAAACGCGGCGTCGTTGCGCGGGCATTGTTCGGGTCCACCGGCGCGCGTTTGCTCCGAGCAAGCCGCGTCCCGCTGTTGGCAGTCCCGGAAGCCGCACCGCCGAGCGCTCTCCGGGACTCGGCCTCTTTGCAACTGGCGGCGTAGGGCAGGACCAGCCGCATTCTCTTCGCACAGGAGCTCTGCCGAGAAGTCTGACTCCGAAAGAGGACGTCCACGATAGCATCACCTGAGTGATCGGCTTCATCGTCTCGCCGTTCGTGGTCGCGATCATCGGAGCCTGGTTCGTGAGCCGGTTCCCGCATCGAGCAGGGATTCTAGCGGCCTGGCCAGCCCTGCTGGCCGTACTCCTCGCCAACGAAATGCGGAGAGCGGTGTCCGCAGGAGGGCGGCTGATCGAGCTGCCGTGGGCACCGTCGCTCGGATTGTCGCTGGCGTTCAACCTCGATGGCCTGGGACTGTTGTTCGCGGTCCTGATTACCGGCATCGGCGCGCTCATCGTGCTGTACGCCAGCCGCTACCTGGCAGATCACGCGCAAGCCAACCGCTTCCATGCCTCGCTGTTCGCGTTCATGGGAGCGATGCTCGGCCTGGTCCTCAGCGACAACATTCTTACGCTGTTCGTGTTCTGGGAGCTGACCGGGTTTACGTCGTACCTGCTCATCGGCTTCGAACACGAGCGGCCAGCCGCCAGGGCCGCCGCACTGCAGGCGTTGATCGTCACGGGAGCTGGCGGTCTGGCACTGCTCGGGGCTGGTGTGCTGCTCATCGACGTGACCGGAACCACCAGCCTGTCGGTAATGGGAGCGTCAAGGGCCTCGATCGTCGCGAGCCCGTTCTATGCCGCCATCGCCGGCCTGCTCCTTCTTGCAGCTTTCACGAAATCGGCACAGGTGCCGTTCCACTTCTGGCTGCCGAATGCGATGGAAGCGCCTACACCGGTGAGTGCGTACCTTCACTCCGCGACGATGGTGAAGGCCGGCGTGTACCTCATTGCACGGATGACTCCGGCCCTCGGATCGACATCTTTCTGGACGACGGCGGTAACGCTGGCTGGCGCCGCAACCATGGTCGTCGGTGCCTGCCGCGCCGTGCAGGAAACCGACCTGAAGCGTCTTCTCGCGTACTCGACGCTGAGCGCCCTGGGGGTGCTCACCATGCTGCTCGGGGTGGGCACACGCGAAGCCATCATCGCGGCCCTTGTGTATCTGGTCGCACACGCCGGCTACAAAGGCGCACTGTTCCTGGTGGCAGGCGTCCTCGACCACGAGGCGGGTACACGCGACATCTCCGCACTCGCGGGACTTCGCCGCGCGATGCCAATCACCGCAGTTGCCGGTGGCGCGGCCGCGATCTCGATGGCCGGAGTGCCCCTGACGCTGGGATTCGTCGGCAAGGACGGCGCCTACGATGCGTTGCTGCACGCGACTGATTGGTTCCCCTGGTTGCTGGCTCTGATCGTGGGGGCCAGCATTCTTCTTGGCGTCGCGGGGCTCCTCGCCGGCGTAATGCCATTCCACGGAGATGTGGCGTCGGTGAAGGACGTGCGCGAGCCCGCGTGGCCGCTGTGGTTGCCTCCGCTCGTGCTCGCCACAAGTGGGTTGCTGGCCGGCATCGCGCCATCAGTCCTCAACCGACCACTCTCCACTGCGGCGACTGACATCACCGGCCTGCCCGTTTCCATCTCGCTCAGCACATGGCACGGGGTCACGCCGGCGCTGCTGCTCAGCGTGCTCACGCTCGCCGCTGTCGGTTTCGCGTACATGCTGCACGAAACCCTTCGGACGAGGACGTGGACGCCGCGGTACGGAACCGAGGCTGTGTACAACGGCCTGCTCTCGGCACTCGATCTGATGAGCCGCACGATTGCCCCGGCGTTGCACAGTGCCTCCTTGCGCACGTACGTCATGGTCATCGTGATCACGTCGGCCCTGATCGGCGGCACCGCGCTGATTACTGACCCAGGCCTCGGCTCGGCGCTGCCGCGTACGAGCGTCGCCGCGCACGACGTCCTCATCGTGGTCCTCATCATCGCCGGTGCGATTGCGACGGCCATCGCACGTTCGACGATGGGCGCCGTCCTCTCGCTCGGGGTGGTCGGCTACGGCGTCGCCACGATATTTCTGACCTTCGGCGCACCCGATCTCGCGATGACGCAGTTCTCGGTCGAGACGCTCACCGTTCTCATTTACGTGCTTGTCTTTCGACATTTTCGCGGGCTTGGCCAGTTGTCGCCGCCGCTCGTTCGCATCCGCGACGGAGTGATTGCCATCGGAATCGGACTCTTCATTGGCGGCCTGTTGTTATCGGTGGCGACGACAGAGACGGCGCCGGGCCTGCGGCAGTACTTTGCCGGATTCGGGCCCACCCTGGGACACGGCCGCAACATCGTGAACGTCATCCTCGTCGACTTTCGAGCGTTCGACACGCTTGGCGAGATCACGGTCCTCGCAACCGCCGCGATTGGTGTTCGCGGACTGCTGCGGTTCGCGGTTGACGGTCAACCCGACGGGGCCGTCCAACCTGTGACGTCACCAATCTTCCGCACCGCCGCGCGACTCCTGATGCCATTGCTCCTCCTGTTCGCGGTGTTCCTGCTCTTGCGGGGGCACAACCAGCCCGGGGGCGGCTTCGTCGGCGGGCTCGTCGCGGCAGCCGCGTTCGCGCTTTACGCGATCGCCTTCGGCGTCCGGCGCGCGCGACGAGCGCTGCTCGTGAGGCCCATGACGTTGCTCGGCACCGGCCTGCTGCTCGCACTGGTGAGCGGCCTTCCGGCGGTACTTCGAGGCCGACCGTTTCTGACAGCGTCATGGATGTCTGGCCCGGTAGCCCTCGGCACGCCCGTCCTCTTCGACCTTGGCGTGTTTCTCGTCGTCGCCGGCGTGGTGCTGATGATGATCTTCAGCCTGGCGGAGGAGTCGTAAATGGAAGGCCTGCTGGCGCTCACCTCGGGCGTGCTTTATGCGGCCGGCATTTATCTGATGCTGCGGCGCCGCCTGGCGCAGCTCATCATCGGTCTCGGCCTGCTCTCCAACGGGACGAATCTGTTGATCTTCACAGCGGGAGGACTCACACGGGCGCGGCCGCCGGTACTTCCCGACGGCGCCCCTGCACTGGTCGAGCCGTACGCCGATCCTGTACCCCAGGCGCTCGTTCTGACCGCAATCGTGATCGGATTCGGTCTCACGGCCTTCTCGCTGGTGCTGGCGCATCGCGTGCACGCCACCGTGGGCACCGACGATGTCGACGACGTAGGACGGGAAGGATGAGAATCCTGGTGCTGCCGATCCTGGTGCCGCTGAGCACTGCTGCGGTGTTGATGCTGGCCCCCAGGCGGCCGGCGCCCCAGCGGTGGATCTCGTTGATCGGGTCGGTTCTGCTCCTCGCCAGCGCCCTCCTGGTGTTCCTGCGCGTCGATGCCACAGGCATTCAGGTGCTGCAAATCAGCGCCTGGCCGGCACCGTTCGGCATCACCCTGGTCGCGGACCTGCTCGCGGCAGCGCTGGTAGTCGCCGTAGGAGTGGTTGGCACGGCGACCTCCGGAGTAGCTTTCTCCGGCGTCGATCCCCGACGCGAAGCGTTCGGCTATCACCCTCTGCTCCAGATCCTGCTGATGGGTGTCGCCGGCGCGTTCCTGACCGGCGATCTGTTCAACCTGTACGTGTGGTTCGAAGTGATGCTGGTGGCGTCCTTCGTCTTGATGGCGCTCAACCGTACACGCGCGCAGATGGAGGCGGCCTTCAAGTACGTCACCATCAACCTCCTCGCGTCGTCCATTTTTCTCACCGCGCTGGGGCTGTTGTACGGTGCGACCGGCACGCTCAACATGGCCGATCTCGCGCGCGTGTGGCCCACGATCAGCACGCCGGGGGTCGACATCCTGCTCGCGGTCCTGTTTTTGATCGCGTTCAGCATCAAGGCCGGCCTGTTCCCGCTGTTCTTCTGGCTGCCGGCTTCGTATCACACACCGCCGCCAGCGATCGGCGCCGCGTTCGCCGGGCTCCTCACCAAGGTGGGCGTCTACGCGTTGATCCGCGTTTTCACATTACTGTTCCACAGCATGTCGCCGGCGCTCTTCGGACTCCTCCTCGCCATGTCGGCGGCGACGATGGTGATCGGCCTCGTGGCGGCGTTGAACGAACGCGACTTCCGCCGCATGCTCTCGTTCAATCTCGTGGGCCACATCGGCTACACGACCGCGAGTCTCAGCCTGCTCACGCCGGGAGCGCTCGCAGGCGCCATCTTCTACGTCCTTCACCACATCGTCGTCATCACGAATTTGTATCTCGTGAGCGGCGTTCTGCTGCGATTGCGCCGCACCACGGAGATGACCCGACTCGGTGGCATCTACCGCGACCGGCCGCTGTTCTCCGCGCTGGCGATGGTCCCGGTGTTCTCTCTTGCGGGTGTGCCGCCGCTGTCAGGCTTCCTCGGTAAACTCGCGATTCTCGAGGGAACCTTCGACGCTGGCGCGTACTGGGTCGGGGGACTCGTGCTGGTGGTGGGGTTGCTCACATTGCTGGCGATGGGACGAACGTGGGCGGACAGTTTCTGGCGACCAGCCGAGACGCCGGATTTCGCTCCGCCAGGCGCGCCGTATCTGGTTGCGATCGCCAGCCTGAGCCTGTTGACGGTAGCGATGACCATCGCCGCCGAGCCTCTCTTCGATCTCACGACCCGCAGCGCACAGCAACTGCTGCATCGCGATGAATACGTGAGTGCGGTGCTCGGAGCGACGCCCTAGGCCGTTATGCGGCGCAGCATTCCAGAAACATCTCCGCAGTGCCGCATGACGGCGGCGCGCACAGCGCGCCCGCAACGAGCGGAGCGGGGCGGCGGGGTCCCCGCGAGCGAGGAGCCGGGGTCCGGGGCGGAGCCCCGGTGTCGATGATGTTTCTCGGCAGCCTTCTTCTCGCGTTGGCCTGGGCCGCTTTGCAGGGTGAAATCACACTCCTGAATCTGCTGACGGGCTACATCGTCGCCTACGCGATCCTCGCACTCCTGGCCAGGGGTGGCGTGATGCCGTCGACCCTGGCCTCCCGAACGGCCCACGCGTTGGGCCTGGCCGCCTACTTCGCGTGGGAACTGCTCATCGCGAACTTTCGCGTTGCCGCCGATGTGCTCTGGGGCAACCGCATCGAGCCGGCCGTCGTCGCCATCCCGCTGGATGTCACCAGCGACAGCGAGATCCTGCTGCTGTCGATGCTCATCAACATCACGCCAGGCAGCGTCACCATCGATTTGTCCGACGACCGGCGAACGCTCTACGTACACGTCATGCACATGAAGAGCGCGGACGAGACACGTCGGGACATCAAGAGCGGCTTCGAACGCCGCGTCAAGTTGCTGTTCGAATAGACGAGAGCTGCCGAGGACCCATGCTGGACATCGTTTCGCAAGTGACGCTCGTGACGCTCGGCCTGGCGCTGCTCATCGCGTTCATTCGGCTGGTGAGGGGACCAACACTGCCGGATCGAATCGTGGCGACGGATTTGTTTGGAGTGCTGGTGGTGGGGCTCATCGCCGTGCTCGCGGGGTGGAGCGGTGTGCGTGCGACGCTCGACGCGGCGATGGTGATCGCCCTCGTCGGCTTCCTCGGCACGATCGCGTACGCGACCTACGTGGAACGGGGAGATCCGCAATGATCGACATCATGACGGCGATTTTGTGGCTTGCCGGGTCTGCGTTCGCACTGCTGGCAGCGCTCGGAGTTCTGCGGATGCCAGACGTCTTCACGCGAATGCAGGCGTCGACCAAAGCGTCCACTCTCGGCCTGGGATGCCTCCTGATTGGCGCCGCTCTGCAGATGGGTGATTTCGCCTCGTTCATCCGGGCCGCGAGCATCGGAGCATTCGTGTTGCTGACGACGCCGGTCGCGGGTCACGTCATCGCCAGGGCCTCGTACTCCGCGGAAGTTCCACTGTGGAAGGGAACCGTGCTCGATGAGCGCAGACGAGATCTGGTCCGTGACTCTCGCGCAGAAGACGATGACGAGGGCTAGCACGTCAACCGCGAACGGCAGCGATTCGCTCTTTCGCGATAGTCGGTCGGTTTGGAAGGACGCTATTGGCGATCCCACAGCCTCCGTTGCCGGTGAGCAGAGCTATAAGGTAACCCAGCAAGAGCGCGTGTGCATCGACCAACTCGGAGTGCGTGAAGAACGCATCTCATTCAAATCTCACGAGTCGCTCACGAAACGGTGAGGACTTCCGGCAGGCCCTCCGGCACAGTCAAGGGCCACATGCGCGTGGCTCCGGTCGCTGATAGGTCAGAGGCAGTTCATTGATCCAGAGTGCAAGTCGCTGGCAGCTTCCCGCCTGGAGATGGCCCTGGTCCGGCGGAGAGCTGGAAATCGGACTGCGTCGACCCCTGCACGTCCGCGAGGAGCGAATCTCCACCCGGCAGGACGCGTATCGACTGCTGTATGTCAGCGACATTCACCTCAGGAAGGGCCGTTCCGACGTTCTGTGCGGGCAGGTAATCGATTCCGTCACCTGCTGCAATCCTGATGTGGTGGTGCTGGGCGGCGACCTGGTGGACCATCACTCCGAGTTGATCAAACTGAGCGAGCTCGTTCACAAGATCCACGACATCGCGCGGGTCCTTGCGATCGGTGGCAACCACGACCGCAGAATCGGCATCAACCGGGTCCGTGCGGCCGTGGTGCACGGCCGAGGGGACTGGATCGACGCTGACAGCGCGCGCCTGACGCATCGGGGCCGGCTGCTCGTGATCTCCGGCCCTGACGCGGCTGCCCGCGTCGACGGGGATGTCCGCGTCCTGTGCGCGCACGACCCGCGTATCTGGAAGACATCCCGCCACGCCGGCTACGACCTCGTCCTGGCAGGTCACCTGCATGGCTGCCAGGTGGTCGCGCGCGAGTATCGAGCCCGGCTGTTTCCTGGAGCGTTCTTTTACCCGTACTGCTTCTTGAACGATCACTGTGGATCGACACGGCTGGTGGTGAGTCGCGGAGTCAGCGATCTCCTGCCGATTCGCTGGAAGTGCCCTCGCGAGGTCGTGCTGTGCCATGTCTGACCCGGGCCGATCAGAGCGTCACAGTTCCCCGCTCCGGACGAATGCGCGCCAGCCTTGTGTCGCTGGCCTGCTTTCTCCGCGGACTGCCGCTATTCTTCTCCACGACACCCAGGACGCCGCTGCGGGTCCTGTGCATCATCGCTCTCGACACCGTTCATGTGCTTCGCGATGCCGCGCCACTGCCCCGAAGCAGACGCAAGCAGTTGGGAGCATTCCTGGACTTTCAGGCCGGCACCAATGCAGTCTGGGATGGCAAGGTTATGTGCGCGCCGGAATACGGTGCGCTGCGGCAACGACTGGAGAGGGACGGTCTGGGGGTGTGGATCACGGAATATCTCAACCGGCTTCGGGAACTGGAAACGCGGCGTCCGTCGATCCGCGGGGATCTCCAGCGCTTCGAGGACGTTCGGAAGTACCGGGAGGCGGTCGCGCGGCTGTCGCTTGCAACCATAACCGCGATCGCACTGAACGCAAAGTCTCTCGAACAGGGAATCCGGGCGACGTATGACGATAGTGACGTGGCAGCGCTGTTTCGAATGGCGATGCAATGCCAAATCATCGATGACGTCATCGACTACCGGGAGGATCTGTCGAAAGGCTTGCCGAGCTTCCTGACGGCATCTGCGTCGTTGCCGCAGGCGTTCGCGTTGACTGCCGACGCGGTTCGTTTCTATGCCGCGAGGCGTGGGCCTTCGGCAGGAGGCGGTGTGTTCCCGCTCGAAGCGGCCCTCCATGTCCTCACGCTGGTGACCAGGCTCGTCGTTGGTATGGCTCGGTGATTGAGGCTGCGCGGGCGCTCGCGTCGCGTGCCTGCTTCGCACTGTCCCTCGCATCGGGGCGGATGCTTCGGTCCGCGCGGTACTCGACGGTGCGGATCGTCCAGGAGGACGGCAGGCGTCTGGTGCGAAAGCACCGCCGCTTCTACGCGCCACTCCTGATCTGGATGAGTGGTCTGCTGGTGAGGATCCTGGATGCCGGCGTGCGGGTCCTCCCGCAGCGCGACTGGGAGCAACGCGAGCGCCAGATTTACCAGCGCCTTTACGGTGCTTCGATTCGGGTGGATCTCGACGGGACGCTCGTCCTGCCACTGCTCGCTGGACAGACCCTGGCAACCCTGCTGGAGGACCCGGATCTCGAACAGTCAATCCGAAAAAGGGCGATGGAATACGCGGCCCGCGCCCTCGCCGACTTCCATCGCCTGGGATTCACCCACGGCGACGCGATGGCGGAGAACGTCCTGATCGATCTCGCCCCTCGGCCGTGCTCGGGGCGCCCTGAGCCTTCGTCGAAGGGCGAGGCCGGCGCCGCCCACTGGTTTGACTTCGAAACGATTCACGAGGCGAGCCGGCCGTTGGCCTGGCGACGTGCCGACGACCTGCGAGCCCTGCTCGTCACCTGCCTGGTCAGGACCGCGCCCGAGAAGCGCGTCGAGACGGTCGAGCTCGTCCTGGGTGTTTATGCGGACGAAGACGTCACCCGCATCCTGGCGACGAGCTTCAGCTCGGTCTGGCGGCGCTCCCTCCCTCTCCACCTCCTGCAGGCGCCATTGTCGTTTCAGTGTTTCTGTGAGCTCGGTCAGTGGCTGCGATCAGGCCCACGGGAGTCGGGACGCCGAGACGCTCGCGACGCCAAGTAAGCGGCATCGCTGCATACCCCGCACAATGGGGCTGCCGGACAACCGGTGGCACAATCCCGGCAAGAGTTGCGGGGCACGGCACGGGGATGCCGACCAGTCGGACAACCGGCCTGAGGTCGCTGGTGATGCCAAGCAGCAACTCTCGAACGGCAATGGAGTCGGCGCGCGCGCAGTCGGCCTCCAGTCGGCGTCGGCAATAGTCCGCTTGCGGCAGCGCACGTCCTGCTCCCCTGGTACACGCGTCGGGGAGCGAGAGCGGAAGAGCGGAAGAGCGGAACGCACCGCCCCGAACGTCGTGCACGCGAGCAGAAATGACGCTCTGATGCACGCTGGTGAATGACGCTGGTGACACTCCGGTCAACGATGATCCTCGCGGCCCTCGCGGTAATCGTCATCGCGATCGTAGCGGTGTGGGTCGGGGCGCGACGTCAACGGAGCGCATTGACGGCTGACACCGAACGCCTGATTCGCGCTGGAGCCGCACATGCCTCGAGCCTGGCGATCGACGATGAGGCCCTCCGGAATCTTCCTCCGCCGGTTGCCCGATACTTGCGCCTGGCGCTCCCCTCGAGGAAGGCGATCCGGGAAGTGCGTATCACGCAAACCGGGACGCTGCGCACCGACGCAACCGCCGAGCGCTGGATGGCATTCGAGGCGGATCATCTTGCTGTTCCCTCCGCGACCGGTTTCCTATGGAACGCACGCGTTCGGGTCGCACCCTTGCTGCACGTCCGGGTTCGCGACGCGCTGATCCACGGTATCGGGTCGGGTCAGGTCAGCCTGATGTCGGCGTTTCCGGTGGGTGCTGCGACAGGCGGTCTCGAGATGAATTCCGGCTCGCTGCACCGCTATCTGGCCGAGGCCGTGTGGTACCCGAGTGCGTTACTGCCAAGCTCCCAACTGCAATGGACGCCGATTGATGCGACCAGAGCATTGGCGACGTTGACAAACGACCGTGTGCGCGTGTCGCTTGAATTCCGATTCGGCGACAACGGCGAAGTGACCGGCATCTACACACCAGCGCGATGGGGCACGTTCGGGGGCGGGTACAAACAAGTGCCATGGGAGGGGTGCTTCCGAGACTACCGGGAGCGGGACGGCGTCATGGTGCCGACACACGGCGAGGTTGGCTGGTACATCGGCGACGAATGGCGCGCAGTCTGGAAGGGCACCGTGGCGGCATATCAGATTCGGGTTCGTGAATGACTTGGCCTCGCACAGCCAGTTGAATCGTTGCCCCGGGACAATCAGGACGATC
>Ga0307408_100000764_pt1 | contig 25883 bp, 27 predicted proteins | sample 322Cmetagenome_FD_202116 | JGI IMG/M metagenome (GOLD analysis project Ga0307408, IMG submission 202116) | Maize rhizosphere microbial communities from greenhouse at UC Davis, California, United States - 322HYB-C-3 | ecosystem: Host-associated > Plants > Roots > Rhizosphere > Soil | place...
GATGCTTCAAGATCCCCATCAATAATTTGGATTTCAATGCCTGTTGAATCTTTTACTTGCTCAATAAAAGAGGATCCATTTTTTGCACTTCGCAGGGCAGCGGTTCCGGTAGCTCGTATTACATCAACAGAAAACATTTCTATTTCAGACTTGAAGTGCTGAATGGCGTCTAGCCCTCGCTTAAATGGTGCATCTGCAATAAAACCATTATTGATACCGCCCTCGCCAAGCTTAACATGGGCTTGTTCTTCTTTAATCGTTTCAAACGTATTATCAAACACGTCGGCAATTAGTAGATGAAAAGTGTTAGTGCCCAGGTCAAGGGCAGCAATGCGTTTTTTAGCCATTACGCAATTATTCTTTATACATAAACCATTTCAGCAACTCTCTGTAGCTGGCTTTTTTGCCATACATTAATATTCCAACCCGATATATTCTTGCAGCAACCCAGGTAATTACCAGAAAACCAGCAACCAGAAGACTCATAGACAGGGCAAGTTCCCAAACTGGTACACCAAAAGGCACCCTGATCATCATCGCTATTGGCGATGTAAAGGGAATAACTGAAAGCCAGAATGATAAATTGCTTTCAGGATTATTGATCACCAGATTAATAGATATAATGAACGTGAAGATCAGTGGCATAGTAATCGGCAGCATAAATTGCTGCGTTTCCGTCTCGCTATCAACTGCGGAACCTACCGCAGCGAAAATAGAGCTGTAAAGTAGGTAACCGAACAGAAAGTAAAAAAGGAATATGCTTAGCGTGTAAAACAGCGGTACAGAATCTAACGAATGCAGAATCGCTAACCCCTGATTATCTACACCAGTTTGATGGATTTGTTGCCCTTGCTGGTTTGCTGTTTCGATTTTAACTTGTTTATCAAAGCTTTTATTTTTTAAAAGTAAAGAACCACCTCCGCCAGCCAGGCTAAGGCATAAGATTATCCATAGCAAAAACTGCGTTAACCCTACCAGGCCCACGCCAATTATTTTTCCGAGCATTAATTGAAATGGTTTCACAGAAGAAATGATCACTTCTATTATTCGGTTGGTTTTTTCTTCAATCACACCCCTCATTACCTGAACACCATATATAAAAAGCGACATATAAATCAGGAAAGCAGATACGAAACCAATCCCCGAAGCCAGCCAGGAACTTGCATCCTCTTCACCAGCTTCGGTAAGTTGCCTTGCATTTACCTGCAACTGGCTTTTGTTCGAGTTGAGAATTCCGGTATCAATTCCGGCAGAAAGAAGTTGTTGCACATGGTTAATGGCGTTTAGTTGGCTTTCAATCTCTGATATTGAACTTACACTTGGTTTTCTTTGGCTCAATAAGGTGATGCCTTGCTGGGTAGCCGGAATATATAGCAGGTAATCATATGGGGAATTTAGAAAGGCCTTTCGTTCATCACCAATGTCTTTCTTGCTATAATTAAAGTTTAATGAAGCGGTGTTTCTTAGTTTGGACCGGAAAATTCCGTTCTCATCTACCACTATAACGTTCTTCGTATCACTTAAGTCATCCCGCTTTGCAAACATGTAAAATATTGCTGCATACATTGCAATGAAGAGGAGGGGTACAACGAAGGTCATAATGATAAATGATTTCTTTTTTACCCTGCTCAAGTATTCCCGTTGAATGATCAGAAAGATTTTATGCATTAATTGCTTTGTTTTACCTGGTGAACAAAAATTTCATGAATGGTAGGCACTATCTCTGCCAGTCCCAATACCAGAACTTGTGGCAGTAAGTAATTCAGGGCATCATTTGGGGTTTTTTGATCGCTGAGTTTTATTCTTACTTCCTTAATCTCTTCATTTTGGGAGCTATCCAATATTGTGAAGATCTCATTATGTTCCGTTATTGTGGACTTAGAAAGATATTGAATGATAAAGGTTCCATTTCGGTAAGAATTTCTAATATCCTTCACTTTACCCTCCAAAATTTTCTTCGATTTATGGAGCAGTGCAATACTATCACAAAGTTCTTCAACAGACTCCATTCTATGAGTAGAGAATATAATTGTAGCGCCTTTTTTATTTAGTTCAATAATCTCATCCTTTATAATGTCTGCGTTAACCGGATCAAAGCCTGAGAATGGTTCATCAAGGATAATTAAACTTGGCTCGTGAATTACAGTAGCCACAAACTGCACTTTTTGCTGCATTCCTTTGCTCAAGTCTTCCACCTTTTTTTTCCACCACGATTGCATTTCAAGCTTCTCAAACCAATATTTAGCTCGTTTAATAGCCTCACTTTTTGATAAGCCTTTTAATTGCGAGAGATAAATAAGCTGCTCGCCAATTTCCATCTTTTTATATAATCCGCGTTCTTCCGGCAGGTATCCTATCATCCCGATGTGCGACGGATTAAGTTTCTCTCCATTCAATAGCACTTGGCCGCTATCGGGTGCCGTAATTTGATTAATAATTCTGATGAGAGAAGTTTTACCCGCTCCGTTTGGTCCCAATAATCCAAAAATACTGCCGGTATTTATATCAAGGCTTACATCGTCGAGAGCCTTGTGGTTTGAATATTGCTTTACAATGTTTTTTACGCTAAGCATGTTTTTACAATAGATTGCGCACGAGCAGTATTGTTACGCTGTGGTGGTAAACATAGGCATTTTCTGAGAAGCTGTAATAGGAAAAAGTTTGTAATGGAGACAAAATATAGGCGCAATTCATTGTTTGGTGGCCGAAAAGGGGAAAAGATACTTAGTCCCCAATATTTTTTTTAAATATTTTACGTTAATACATCATTACGAAACTGCTGAAATAGAGAAGCCTATAGTCTGAAAAGCTCTTTTGGCTGTATCTAAAGTGTGTTTTGTAGTAAACTGGGTGATATTTTTTTGTGTAATAAGCTTAGCTTTTCTATATTTGCATCCACAAAGGGCACCCATAGCTCAGCTGGATAGAGCAACGGTTTTCTAAACCGTGGGTCACAGGTTCGAATCCTGTTGGGTGTACAGAGAAACCGCTAAAATTATATTTTAAGCGGTTTTTTTTTATGTGATACGTTTCCTTTAATAGCGTATACATAGTATAAAAAACATCGGGGTATTAAAACCTCGAATAGGACAGGGGCAATATAATTATGATTAAGTATTATATACATGATGGTATAGATCAGGAGGGGCCTTTTACAATTGAAGAACTGAGAAGTAAGCGCTTAAATCAAAATATACAGGTTTGGCATAACGGACTGAGATATTGGTCGCCTGTACAGGATTTGCCGGAATTAGAAGGTTTTGTCTCCAATGAGGCCGTTCCACCGCCTTATGTAATGTATAATTTACCTGTTGAAGACAGCGAGGATTCCTACGTTAAAAAAAGGCCTGTCAATCTGATTCTTACCATAGTTTTAACCATTATTGCCATTGTCATTGTAGCAACCCTGGCAAATCATTTTTATAAAAAATTTTAAAGATAAATAAGAAGGGAAGGCCCCTTCTTATTTATTTTGGTTGTAGTCGTAGTTCACCATCCAATTAATTCCAAATTTATCAGTAAACATTCCGAAAAGAGCGTTCCAAAAGGTTTTCTCCAAAGGCATTGTTACTTTTCCTCCCGCAGATAGTTTCTCAAAAACAGACCTTGCTTCTTCTTCAGTGTCAGTATTGACAGAAAGGGAAAAGTTATTTCCAGCTACTGTATTATGTCCAAAAGAACCAGAAGAATCACTACCCATTAAAATTGTTTCTTTGCTTATTGGAAGCGAAACGTGCATGATCTTTTCTTTCTCAGAATCAGGAATTGGGTGCTCGGAGGGCATGTCTTTATATCTGCCAATGTAGGGGAATTCGCCACCAAAAATAGACTTATAGAAATTAAATGCTTCTTCGCAATTTCCATCAAAGGTTAGATAGGGGTTGATTGTTGCCATATGATTAGGATTATTTTTATTGTTGTGTAAACGCCGGCCGGGTCGGATTATTGGATTAAAAATTGGGGAGGCAATAGCCTAAAAACGGGATGCCAGGGCTAAGCCTGGCATCCCGTTTTTATTTAGCCAATAACTTAATCAGCATTTCGCTTTAGTCCGTATTTTTCAATCTTGCTGTATAAATGGCTTCGCTGAATATCAATATCATCGGCCGTTTTTGAGACGTTCCAATTATTTTTCTCGAGTTTGTATTTTATATAATCTTTTTCCGCATTGTCTTTGTATTCCTGGAAACTAGCAAACTGGTCAAAGTTAATTGCGGGTGTCTGAGATACTGTGGCCGTACTTGGAGTTCCATTGGCAAATGCGGGTGTTGGAGCCTCCGGCCCGGCTGGGTTTGCAAAGGTGCGAACGTCGGTCTCGGTAATCACCTTATCACTAAGAATGATCAGCCTTTCAACCATGTTTCTAAGTTCACGGATATTTCCTGTCCATGGAAGAGATTTAAGAGCTTCGATTGCACCTTCACTAAATTTCTTGTAGGGCATTCCATATTCACTGCATATCTCCTCGCAAAAACTCTCGGCTATAATAGGAATATCCTCTTTTCGTTCAGTAAGCGGGGGGACGTGTATTAAAATAACACTGAGGCGATGATATAAGTCCATTCGGAAGTTTCCAGCTTCAATTTCTTTTAGCAAGTCCTTGTTGGTTGCTGCAACAACGCGAACGTCTACCTCAATTTCCTTTTCGCCCCCAACACGCGTAATGCGGTTCTCCTGGAGTGCCCGAAGCACTTTTGCTTGTGCAGAGTGGCTCATATCGCCAATCTCATCCAAAAACAAGGTTCCACCAGTAGCCTGTTCAAATTTGCCTATGCGTTGTTTTACTGCAGAAGTAAATGAGCCTTTTTCGTGTCCAAATAGCTCACTTTCAATTAGTTCAGAAGGTATGGCAGCACAGTTTACTTCAATAATCGGCGCATTGCGCCTGTGTGATTTTTCATGAAGCCAACGAGCTACAAGCTCTTTGCCGCTTCCGTTTGCCCCCGTAACCAGAACCCTGGCATCGGTTGGCGCAACCCGTTCAATTGTATCCTTAATTTTACTTATTGCCGGTGAATTTCCTAAAATCTCACGTACTTTACTAACCTTGCGCTTTAATACTTTGGTTTCTGTAACGAGATTGCCTCGTTCAAGTGCGTTTCTTACTGTAATTAAAAGCCGGTTTAAATCAGGCGGTTTAGAGATAAAATCATATGCGCCTTTCTTGCTGGCTTCTACCGCCGTTTCAATCGTTCCGTGTCCAGAAATCATTATAAATGGGAGGTCTGGTTTAATGGCAAGTCCTTCGGCAAGTACTTCCATACCATCCATTTTGTTCATTTTAATATCACATAGAACGAGGTCAAAATCAGTCTTTTTAATTAAATCAAGCCCATCGATGCCATTATCTACATCTTCAACCTGGTAGTCTTCATACTCCAGAATTTCTCTCAGGGTATTACGAATTGCACGTTCGTCGTCAACAATAAGAATCTTTGCCATAATGCTATGTTCTTGGAAACGCAGGGAGCAGGTAATTGTTTGTGCGTTGTATACAAATATATACAGTATTAATTAAAAAGCTAGTTTTTTATATCCTTATTTTACTTGGATTTTGAACGTTTTTGTAAATGTATTTCATTGATATTTAGTTTGTTATGTGTTCTTTGCGACACCTTAAGACGACTGCTGCGCACTTCATGCCTTAAGATTCGCCTTGAGGAGCTGGCTAAGGCTGCCAAATAAAAAACGCCCAATCAAAAAATGAATGGACGTTTATGAATTTTAAAATTACAGGCTTATAAGCCGGATTCTGTATTCGGCGAACCGAACTTCTATCATTTATCTAGCCCTATCATCACTGACAGGATCTAACGGCCTACCCACTAACTTGGGCGAGCAACCCTCCAACGTTAGCTTATTTGGCCTTTCAACTCCTGGGGTTTACCGCAATGCATGTTGCCATACAAAGCCGTGAGCTCTTACCTCGCGTTTTCACCCTTACCACGTAGTGGCGGTTTATTTTCTGTGGCACTTTCCGTATCAGAACTTTCATTCCAACCCTTCCCGTTAGGAAGCAGGATGCTCTGTGTTGCCCGGACTTTCCTCTTTCCCGATAAATCGGAACAGCGATAGAACAGCCTGTAAATGCAAATTTAATAAAATTGAAGGATTTGCCTAATCTCGGTCACGTCCGTTCCAACGGCCGCGGCCATCGTGATCATCGTGTTTCCTGTGCTTTTTCCATTGGCCGTATGGCATTCCTTTTTTGTGCTTATAGGATTTGTTGTAATACCGATCATCGTTATCATTGCGATAAACCCTCACTCTATCGCGGCGGATTTCATAATGGCCGGGAATAGTTCTGGTAAAGATTCCATTACTCACTCTTTGCGCCGGAACCCAAACGCGTTGTTCAACAACTCTCCAGTCCTGCGACCCATTATCGTTGCAATTTCCGCGGTCATCGTACCTTCTGTCATTATTGTAAGGGTAGTTCTGTGCCGAGGCAGCTCCCAAAGCTGCGCATAGGGCAATGGTCAATAAAATTGGTTTCATCTTTGTGTGTGTATTTGTGTAAATGCATAACGCTAAAAAATATCGTTATGGTATACATATATGACGCTTGAATGATAAAAAAGGTTGTACATAGCAGCCCGTATTCCTTAAATTTTTTCGGTTATAGCAATTAATGAAGCTCCCACTTTCATTTTATCAAAGAGAAGATGTTGTTTTAATAGCGCAGGAACTATTAGGAAAGTACCTTTTCAGTAATACTCATGGCCATCTAGCCGGAGGCATAATAGTGGAAACTGAAGCATACAAAGGCCCTGAAGATCTGGGCTCGCATGCATATAATAACAAACGTACTATACGTAATGAAATGATGTATGCGGCTGGAGGTGTTGCGTACATGTACATCTGTTATGGAATTCATGATATGCTCAATGTAGTTACCGGAGCAAAGGATAGCTCTCACGCTGTTTTAATCAGGGCAATAGAACCTACAGAAGGACTGGACATTATGCGCATAAGGCGAGGCCTTGAAATTAATGACTTGAGGCTGTGTAAAGGTCCCGGGGCGCTGGGTAAAGCGCTTGGTTTAAGTAAGGGAGAGAACGGGGCGCCTTTAATTGGCGATACAATCTGGATAGAAGATAGAGGCGTGTCGCCTGCTTTCAGTGAAATCAATTCTTGCCCACGGGTAGGGTTAAATATTGCAGAACCATACAAAAATATCCCCTGGAGGTTTTACATCAAAGGCAACAAATACATCAGTAAAAAATAATAAATACTACAAAAGGTTGATTTTCAAACTATCGTGGTTGAATACTGTTTTTTAATAAAACAATTTAATCATGGACACTACTGCTAATAAAAATATAGCTAAGCTGAAAAATTTGATCGGAGACGTTGAGATTGCTATTCTTTCCACATTGGATGGCGAAGAGATTATCAGCAGGCCAATGGCAACTTCCGAAGTAGATGATGAGGGAAATATTTGGTTCTTTACCAACGAATATTCCGGGAAGGTAGGTGATGTGATTAACGAACCAAAAGTTAATGTCAGTTATTCCCATCCCGGCAGGCATACCTACGTTACTATTAACGGATATGCAAGTGTAGTGCACGATAGGGCAAAAATGGAGCAGCTTTTTAACCCAACAATAAAGATCTTTTTTCCTCAGGGTTTGAACGACCCAAAACTTACTTTGTTAAAAGTAAAGCCTTATCAGGCTGAGTATTGGGAAAATCACTCCGTGGACGGAATGCTTCGTTTCATGGGGATTTTGGGTTCTTCGCCAATAGCTGATGAAGAACTTCATCACGGAGAGCATGGCAAGATATCGTTATAAAAACGCTTATTAATTAACCTATGTAGTATGCAAGATATGCCTGATAAAAGTGGCCATAGCGCACACAAAATTTTAACCGATGAAGAGAAGTTAGCCATCAGAATAGCAATCGAACGATATAAGCAAACTGGAAAATTTGTAAGCTTAAAAGAAGTTTCGTCTGTAAAGAAGGGGAGGAAACAATAAGGTTTATTATGATTTAAGATAATAAGCTATACTTCCAATTATTTCCTTTATATAAATATTCCATGCGGATAATACATCTGCATTTGGAAGAAAGTCAGCCAACTCGGTTTCGTTCAATCCTGCCCGGTAATCACATGGGTAAGCCACCACTTGCAGGCCCGCCTTTTCAAAAGTATTTAAAGCCCTGCGCATGTGAAAAGCAGAAGTTACAAGCAAGTAAGGAGGGGGCAATTTTTTTGCCTCAAGGAGCGCTTTGCTAAACTCAGCGTTTTGTAAGGTGTTTTTTGATTTGTTTTCAATTAATATTAAGCTGTCGGGGATATTAAAGCTTTTTAATTCCTGGTGTACATAATCAGCCTCAATAAAATCAGATTTTTTTATTTTAAGTAAGCCGTTTCCTCCGCTTATTAGGATAGTGGAAGCTTTATGCAGGTTAACCAATTTGAGTGCTTGAATAAACCTGTCGGAAGCGCCGTTAAAATGCCCCATTCCTTCAGGGCCTTCGGAGGCAAAACCTCCCAAAATTATAGCACAGCTATAGGATTTATTCATGTCTGGCTTTTTGGTAATGTCCCAGGTGCTTGCAAACTGGTTCATTAAAAATTTGTTTGAAAAAAGCCACAACACCACTATCGAAGCAATCAGGGCAACCCGTTTATATTTTGCTTTTTTAGAGAATAGCGCAATTAGCAGAAATACAGTAATCCAGGTTAGAGGATGAATAAAGATTACCAGTAGCTTAGATAGTATGTGAAACATGTAGCCGAAAATAAGTATTTAATTTGTTACAAGACTACCGAAATGACAGAACAGGTTTATATAGCCATATTGCGAGGGATAAATGTAGCTGGAAAGAATACGGTGGCGATGGAACACCTAAAACAGCTTTTTAGTGAAAATGGCTTTGAGGGCGCTGTAACTTACATACAGAGTGGGAATGTGGTTTTTAAATCGGCGGTTGCCAAAGATCAACTGGCTGCTCTTATTTCGAGGGCTATTGAAGTCCGTTTTCAGTTGAATATTCACGTGATTCTGGTGACAAAAAACGAGATGGGAAACATCATTAAAGATAATCCCTTTTTAGAGGAGAAGGATGTTGATGAGGAGAAACTGCATGTTACCATTTTAGAGAAAAATCCAGATCCTGAAAATCTTAAAGCCATTCAGAACCTGGATTTTAAACCGGATAGGTTTATAGTAAAAAACAATGTAGTTTACTTATACTGCCCCAACGGGTATGGAAAAACAAAACTTTCAAATACTTTTTTCGAGAATAAACTCAAGATAAAAGCCTCTACCCGAAATTGGAGAACAATTAATAAATTAATTGAACTCGCAAGCCAGTTCAATTAGTCATCTTCGATTTTTTCCAGCTTTTCTGCACTTAATATATGTGCAAAATCATCATCTTCAATCATCAATTTAACATCTGAAGAACCCTCTTCCTGGTCTTCCTGAACTACGGCTTCACGTCCATCATCGATTTTTACTTTATCTCCAAATCTGAACTTTTCCATAATGGTTCCTGTTTTTTATTAGCAACAAAGCAGGAAAGTATCGGTTTTTAAATTTTATCCGGTTTAAACTGAAAGAACTTGGGAAGGTTAAACCTTTACCCGCTTCCATTTTCCAATTTTAAATAGAATGATACCGGCTATCGTGATACCTGTTTCTGCCACTGGTATTGCTATGAATACGCCAATTGGGCCCATATTAAAATGACTGGCCAGGGTATATGCCAGTGGAATTTGAAAGAACCAGAATCCAAAAAGATTAATCCATGTTGGGGTCCATGTATCTCCGGCACCATTAAATGTGTTGATTAGCACCATTCCGATTCCGTAGAATACATACGCCATACTCATTATTCTGATTGCTTTTACTGCAACAGCTTGTACATCTGGCTCATTACTGAAGAATGATACGATGACTTGGGCTCCGCCGAGGCAAATAGCCATTACAATGGCCATAAAAAGAGCATTGTATTTAGCTGTCTTTAACACAGATTGCTCGGCTCGTGCTAACTGCCTCGCCCCCAGATTTTGTCCGACAAGAGTTGCCACCGCATTGCTTAGTCCCCAGGCGGGCAGCATAAAGAACATCATAATTCGTAGTGCTGTCTGGTAACCTGCCGACCCGGTATCGCCGCCTGTTGTAGCTACAAGCCTGGCCAGAAATATCCAGCTGCAAGAAGCAATAACGAACTGAAAGACACCGGGAGCTGCGATTTTAATCAATGAGGCGATTTGTTTAAGGTCGGGTTTTAGATAATGGAGGTGCATTCTGATCAGCCCATTGCTGAAAAATAATTCATAAAGTTGATAGCATACACCTGTTCCGCGGCCGATGGTTGTTGCAATGGCAGCTCCGGTTAACCCGAAAGCAGGAATTGGCCCTAATCCGTTAATGAAAATAGGGCAGAGGATGATATTAGCAATATTAGCCAGCCATAAACTTTTCATGGCTATTGCGGCGCTTCCTGCACCTCTGAATATTCCATTTATCAGAAAGAGCAGCATGATGAAAATGCTGCTTCCGAGCATTATTTTAATGAAAGGAGTTCCCTGTGTAGCCACGTCATTTGTTGCTCCCATCAAAATTAGAAGCTCTCTGGCATAGATAAGGCCAAAAACGCTGATCAGGATATTAATAGCTACAGCTATTAAAATGCATTGCATACCCGCTTTTGCCGCTGCTACAGGATTTTTTTCGCCTACGCGCCTGGCCACTACGGCAGTGGCTGCCATGCTGATTCCTATAGCCAGCGAGTAGATGATAGCTAAAATGGACTCTGTTAAGCCGACAGTTTGAATGGCTGCACTACTGTTATGAAGATGGCCCACAAAGTAAAGGTCTACCAGGGCAAACACGGATTCCATAGACATTTCCAGCATCATTGGGATTGCCAAAAGAATTATTGCACGCCTAATGCTGCCACGTGTAAAGTCTATTTCTTCACCTCTGAGGGATTGTTTTAAGGCGGATAAGAATGTGTAGCTACCGGGCGCTTTTATGCTGGAAGTAGTCATAAGTTAGAAATAAAATAGAGCCAATCAAGCTTCGGTAAATAGTGGAAGGCTCGGATTTAATAATTGTTTTAAGGGACCTTTAAAAACTCCAATAACTCTTCTCTTTTGTCCAAAGGACTCCTTCGGAGGAGACCTGTGCCGATTCTTCGGTAAGCGATGGGGTTGAGGTTAAAAAAAGCTGTTTTTAGAGGTTCCCCTTTAATGAAAACGATGAATTCGGCTTGCCCAAATTCATCGTTTAATGAGTAGATTAATATTTAACTATTTGGCAGCTAAAGCAGGGGAAAACTTCAGCACTCGATTTTTAATCGGCTTAATAGTTTTTAGGTATGCATAAATTGCCTCAAGGTCTTTGGCTTCCATAGCGCCATACATCGTCCAGGGCATTACTGTTTGAAATCCATCGGGCTGAATTTTCGGAACATTATGCGCATTTTCAAAAGCCTTGAAACGGTTAACAAATACTTCTTTAGTCCAGGTTCCGATACCAGTTTCTTTATCTGGGGTAATGTTGGCGGAGCTAACTGTGCCCATTGGAAGTTTGAATTCGTAGCCTCCGGCAAAATCCATTCCTTCAAGTGGCTTTCCTTTTTCTTGTTTGGTATGGCAGTCTTTGCAGGATGCAGAGTTAACGAGGTATGCCCCGTAAGCCAATTGATCAGTTTCTGAAGGAATATTTTGATGCGCCGCCTTAACAGGCATCGTATTTACTAAAAAGTTTAAAGGGAAATCTAAAATGCGTTCATGTTTTGGCGATTCTTTGGGAGATAAAGTTCTCAAATAGGCAACTATTGAATAGATGTCCTCTTTATCCATCTTGCTGTAAGAGTTATATGGCATTATTGGAAAAATAGCTGAGCCATCTTTTTTTACGCCTGAAGTTATTGCCCGGTAAATTTCTCCATCAGTCCAGTCCTTTAAATTAAATGGAGTGATGTTTGGTACATGTACTTCGCCAGGGAAGCCAATATTGTGGTCAAACTTCTGTCCTCCAATTCCGATTCCATTAGTATCTAAAGGGCCGGATAATTTAGTCCAATCTCTGGTGGAATGGCAGTCAATACAAACTGAAACATGGTTAGCCAGATACTTGCCCCTTGCAATTCTTTTCGGAGTAAGTTCTACTGAAATGTTGGGAGCGGCATCTGCATTTGGCAGAGCAAATTTTACATAACTCAACAAAGCACCTGCCACTATAACAAGTGCCAGAACAAGGTAAACGATAATTTTTCCAGCTTTCTTCATAGGTATTAGTTTTAATCGTGACAAATAATTTTTAACCTGTACGAATAAATGACTGCCGGCGCTACTTGTTTAAATAATTTTTTTTATTGCCATTACAATGGCTGACATGATTACCTTTCTGGGGTCGCTGCTAAATTCTCCTTTTTTGCGGTTTGCAAGAATCGCACTTACAGATAAGGCTTTGTGCCCAAGCACTTTGGCAAGCCCATATATGCCAGCGGTTTCCATTTCAAGATTGGTTATTCTTTTCCCATTAAAATTAAAACCCGCAAGCTTTTCGAACATGGAAGGAAATGCCTTTTTTGCCCTTAGGTTTCTGCCCTGAGGAGCGTAAAAGCCAGGGGCGGTTAAGGTGATCCCACTTAAGGAATTGGTGTTAGCCCTCGAAAATAGTTCTGTATTTGCCTCAGCAACGTAAGGAACTAAGTGATTGAAATCAATCAGTTCCTTGTTAATCGCATCGCGAAGGTTGATTTCGTTGTCAGACAGGTCCCTTAAATAGTGGTGCATCAGGGAGTCGAAACCAATAGCATACTCAGACACAACTATACTATTTACAGGGATATCATCCTGTAATGTGCCCGAGGTGCCAACCCTTACAATATCGAGCACTTTCTTTTTAGCCTTTATCCTGCGACTTGTAAGGTCAATATTCACCAGGGCATCTAATTCATTTATTACAATGTCAATATTATCAGTACCGATACCGGTGGAAACTACAGAGATCCGTTTCTTTCCGATATAACCTGTATGAGTCAGGAACTCTCGTTTCCCTTTTTTTAGTTCAACCTTATCAAAGAAATCTGAAACTTCTTCAACCCTTCCAGGATCTCCTACAGTTATTATGGCATCGCCGATATCTTCCGGTAACAGATTTAAGTGGTAAACACTACCATCGGGGTTCAATATGAGGTCTGTTTTAGAGATCTGGTTCATCTTGTGCTAAGGTAATTGTAATGTAAGTTAGGGATTTTTTCCAGTTTTTCAAGCACTGCATTGAGCTGCATTTTAGGAATCTCAGCTTCAATTGTACAGGTGTTTTCAAATGATTGGTGTATTAGCAAAAGGTTAAAATCCTTACTAATCCGCATTACTTCATTTAGGTTGATATAATCAAAAGATACCCGATAGATGTCATTAACAGTCAATTCTACAATTTCAGCGGAATTTAAAGCATCTATAGTCGCCGCCTTATAGGCATTAATTAAGCCAGGAACACCAAGTAGAGTGCCGCCGAAGTAGCGCACAACTACCACGATCACATTTGTTACATCATAAGACAACAAGGTGTTTAAAATCGGTTTACCTGCGGTGCCGGACGGCTCCCCATCATCATTAACCCTAAAAACCGACCTGTCCGGACTAAGCCGCAGAGCCCAGCAATGGTGCCGTGCCTTAGGATGTTCCGCCTTTAAATCCGTTATGATTTTTTTACATTCAGCCTCTGTTTTAATAGGAAATGCATAGGCTAAAAATTTACTCCCTTTATCCCTAAATAGTCCTTCGCACGGGGCTTTTATTGTTTTATACCTGTCATTGAAAAGCATAGGCAATGATAAGGCTTATCTGCCTGTAATGGCATACAAAGCTGAATTTATACTGAATCTAAAAATCTGCTAAACTGCAATCACTCCCAATTGTTAAAAGCTGCATACATCTATCTGTTATGCAAAAATCAAATAAACCAGAGAGTGTAAACCCTCCGCAACATCAGAAAAAACAACCTGGAATAGAGTCTGAGATGGTGCCAAGGCCAGCATATGAGGGCGAAAAGACTGATGTTTTTTCTAAGCTTGCAGGAAAGGTGGCGGTAATTACTGGCGGAGATAGTGGTATAGGGAGGGCGGTGGCTGTTGCATTTGCCCGCGAAGGTGCAAATGTTGCAATTTCTTACCTGGACGAGCATGAAGACGCCAAAGAAACCAAATGGCAGGTTGAGCAAACGGGGCAGAAATGTTTGCTATTGCCAGGCGATATCAGTGCAGAACAGCAGTGTATAAAAGTAATTGAAGATACGGTTGCAGAGTTTGGGCGCTTAGATGTTTTAGTAAACAATGCAGCCGTTCAATATCCGCAGGAGCGTTTGGAGGATATCACCGCCGAACAACTTGAAAAGACATTCAAAACCAACATTTTCTCTTATTTCTTTACAGCCAAGGCTGCCTTGAAACACCTGCAGAAGGGGGGAGTGATAATCAATACCACTTCGGTTACCGCTTATCGCGGAAGTCATCATTTATTAGACTACTCATCAACCAAAGGAGCCATTGTGGCTTTCACCAGATCGTTAGCTCAAGCCTTGGTAGACAGGTATATACGTGTTAATGGCGTTGCTCCAGGACCAATATGGACACCGCTGATCCCTGCAACTTTTCCGGAAGACAAGGTAGAAAGTTTTGGGTCTGATGTGCCATTGAAACGGCCTGGCCAGCCGGAAGAAGTAGCGCCCTGTTATGTTTTTCTAGCCTCAGATGATTCCAGCTATATGACAGGACAAGTATTGCATCCTAATGGGGGCGAAATTGTAAATGGCTGATTTTATTGGTCGAAATTTTGTAAAATAATTTAAAAAAGAAGGCAAAAAGCAAGAGTTTCTTAATTTATTTCACCTTTTTTTGCGCCTTTATTTTGGTATCGGCATAAAGCTGTTATTTTTGTTAGCTATTAGCTCATAGTAATTACTAAATGAAATTAAGCCAGAAAGAAGCACTTTTTGCCAGTGAAGTTGTAACTAGATTTGAATTATACAATAGTTTATTTCTTACTCTTCCATTCTACAAAGTAAAGCACACCGGAACTTTATTACCTTTTTTTACTTCTCACTGTGAAGAAGGCGTTAAGCAAAACCTGGCTCCTGCAGACATTATCGAAAGCTTTTTTGGCCAATATGAGCAATATGTTCAGGCTGCAGACCGCACAGATTTACTTTTTCGCTTTATTCAATATATAGAAAGGCAAGTGGTGTTGTTTGATGCGATTGAAGATTCTGCATACAACAAAACTACAAGCGATGAGAATGCGCTGACATTTTTATTGCAGCAGGCGGCCGCTAATCCAGCCATGAAAGAAGAAATCAAGCAAAAGCTTGAAGAGTTTTCTTTACGCCTGGTTTTAACAGCACACCCTACACAATTCTATCCGGGCAGGGTGCTGGCAATTATTAACGACCTTACAGAAGCGTTAAAAACCAATGATATCAATACCGTTCATCTGTTATTACAGCAGCTGGGCAAAACCCCTTTCTTCAACAAAAGCAAACCTACGCCAGTTAATGAGGCAGCAAGTTTGGCCTGGTTTTTAGAAAATGTATTCTATCATGTAGTTTCATCTTTACAGAAGGAAGTGGAGAACGAGCTTGAGGGCTTGAGCTTTAATGCACATCAGTTAATTGAGTTAGGTTTTTGGCCAGGGGGCGACCGTGACGGAAATCCGAATGTAACCAGCCAAAGCACTAAAGAAGTGTCCGAGTTGCTTCGTGAGATTTTATTTAGGTGTTATTACCGGGATTTTAGAGTTCTAAAACGCCGTATAACTTTCCGCGGAGTGGAAGATTACATGGCGAAACTTCAGGATTTATTCTATCAAAATAGTTTCACGAGGGTAGAAGATCCCCGAGACCTTCAGTCGGAAATACTGGAGAACCTGGACGCGGTTAAAGGCGTTTTAACAAGCGATCATGACGGCTTATTTACTGATCATGTAGACGACCTTATAAGAAAAGTAAAATTATTTGGATGTTACTTTGCTTCTTTAGATATCCGCCAGGATAGCCGCGTATTACGTAAAACGCACCAGCAGTGCCGCCCATTCCTGAAATCAGCCATACCGGCAGGCTATGATGATTTATCTGAAGCCGATAAAATTGAGCAGCTAGCGTTCGCAGAAGACGATATTCTTTGTTCTGGACTGGATAGTTTAAGTGATGACACTTTACAAACCATCCGTTTAATGAAACGCATGCAGTTTGCGGGTGGCGAAATGGCATCTCACCGTTTCATCATTAGCAATTGCCAGCAAGCTTCAGACATTCTTCAGCTTATTAACCTGTTTTTATGGAGTGGCTGGAAAAAAGATGAATTAAAGATTGATTTTGTTCCATTGTTTGAAACTGTGCAAGACCTTGCCGCAGCAGCTGATGTAATGGAGCGTTTATATACCAATGAGTTTTACAAAGAACACCTTAAGCTGAGGGGAAATAAACAAGTTATTATGCTTGGCTTTTCAGATAGTACCAAAGATGGTGGTTACCTGATGGCTAATTGGTCTATTTATAAAGCCAAAGCGGAGCTTACTTCACTTGCCCGTAAATACGGTGTTCAGCTGGCATTTTTTGATGGCCGTGGAGGCCCTCCTGCTCGTGGCGGAGGTAAAACACACCGTTTCTACGCAACAATGGGTAAGGAGATAGCTAACGAGCATATTCAGTTAACTATCCAGGGACAAACCATTAGCAGCCAGTACGGATCGTTTGATACCGCCCATCATAACATTGAACAAATGATTAATGCAGGGCTGGTTAATGCATTGGATAAGAGTGATAAAAATACCTTTACTCCAGCACAGAAAGACTTTATTGAAGATATGGCAAGTACCAGCCATGAGTCTTTTGTGGCTTTGCGTGAAAACCCTCTTTTCTTGACATATCTTGAAAAGTTAAGCCCACTGAAACACTTGGCACACATCAATATTAGTAGCCGCCCGGTTAAGAGGAATTCAGGAGGTGAGTTAAAGTTAGAAGACCTTAGGGCTATCAGCTTTGTAACTGCATGGAGCCAGTTGAAACAGAATATACCGGGCTTTTATGGAGTTGGTTCGGCGCTGAAAAAAGCAAAAGAAGAGGGTGTTTGGCAAGATGCGAAAAGCCTTTACGAAACATCTGGCTGGTTTAAGACAATGATGGACAACTGTATGATGTCTATGTCTAAAGCTGATTTCAGGATTACTGCGTACCTTGAAAAGGACAAAGAGTTTGGCGCATTTTGGAAAGTGTTAAAGGATGAGTTTGAGCTGACTAAAAGCTTGTTGCTGGAGTTAACAGACTCTGAATTATTTATGGAACACTATCCAGTAGAACGTAGGTCTATTGCTTTACGTGAAAAGATCGTATTGCCATTGGTGGTGATACAGCATTATGCGCTTCAACAAATCGTTTCTGGAAAGGTTACCGAGGAACAACGCGAGGTGTTAAGCAAGTTGGTAATCCGTACGGTTTACGGTATTGTTAACGCTGGTAGAAACTTAGCATAATTTATATGAAAACGCTATACAGAATACTGTTAACTGTTTTAGCATTACAGTTTATTTCTTTAGCAGGTTTTGCAAAAAAGCCTGCTAAAGTTTTAATATTCTCTATCACTAAGGGGTATCGCCATAAAAGCATTGGGGATGGTATTTCTGCTATTAAAAAGCTTGGTGAAAAAAATGGTTTTTTGGCTGATACTACTGAAAATCCGGCTGCCTTTACAACTAAGAATTTAAAACGGTATAAAGCCATTATTTTCTTAAGCCCAACCGGCGACGATTTCTTTACTGATTTGCAGAAGGAAGCTTTCCAGGAATATATTCATAAAGGGGGCGGGTTTGTAGGGATACACGCAGCTACCGATTGTTTATTTAACTGGGAATGGTACGGAAAGCTGGTGGGTGCATACTTTACCAATCATCCAAAAATCCAACAAGCCAGCTTAAATATTCTGGATAACGAGCACGCTGCGACTCAAGGCCTACCAAATCCCTGGGTGCATAAAGATGAGTGGTATAATTTTAAGTCAATAAATCCATCAATTAAGGTGCTTATAAACCTGGATGAAGCTTCTTATACAGGCGGGACAAATGGAAGTTCGCATCCAATAGCCTGGTATCATGATTTTGAAGGCGGAAGGGTGTTTTATACTGGTTTAGGCCACACTGCCGAAGCCTATTCTGACGATATGTTTTTAAAACATTTACAAGGTGGTATAAAATATGCCACTGGACTATAACAAATTGCACAAAACAAATTTGTAATTTTTATATAATTATAGGTTAAGGGATGCTTCGGTATCCCTTTTTAATTCAACAAAAATGACAAAACAGATAACAACCGGTATTTTATCATATGGCATGTCAGGTAGGGTGTTTCATGCCCCGTTTATACATACCCATCCAGAGTTTCAGCTCTATGCAGTAGTGGAAAGGTCGGAAAAAAAAGCAGCTGAGCGCTACCCCGATATTATCAGCTATAATAGTATCGAGCAAATGTTTGATGATCCCATCATTGAACTTATTATTGTAAATACACCAAACTACCTCCATTATGAACACACCAAACTTGCTCTGGAAGCAGGCAAACACGTTTTAGTTGAGAAGCCTTTTGCCGCCACACCTGAGCAGGCTAAGGAGCTATTCGAACTCGGTAAAAAAAATAGCTGTAAAGTAATGGTTTATCAGAACCGCAGGTGGGATTCTGATTTTCAGACTGTTAAAAAGATAGTTCAGGATGGGGTATTGGGCAACCTAATAGAATGCCATTTCCGCTTTGACAGGTATAGGAAGGAAATCAGCGTTAAAAAATTCAAAGAAGAGCCATTTGCAGCCAGCGGCTTAAGTTTTGACCTGGGCCCTCACTTGCTCGACCAGGTGATCAGCCTTTTTGGAAAGCCTGTTTCATGGTCAAAAACAACAGGTACTTATCGGCCGGATTCTAAAGTTGATGACTATTTGCATGTTCATTTACAGTTTCCTCAGGGGGCAAATGTATTTGTTACAGCCAGCCTTCAAACTGTTAAGCCTTTGCCGTCTTTCGTTTTGCATGGTACAAAAGGCACGTTTACTAAGCAACGTACAGATGTACAGGAAGAGCAACTGGAGAAAGCAATTTTACCCACAGATTGGGAGTATGGAATTGAGCCAGACGGGTCAGAAGGTGTGTTAAGCGTGATGACAGATGAGGGAATCGAAACCCAGCATTTTGCCGCGCTAAAGGGAAATTACGTTAGATTATTTGATGCTGTTTATGAATGTATTCGCTTCAATGCGGAGTACCCCATCAAAGAGGACGAAATTATTGTCCAGCTTGAGATACTGGCAAGCTAGGTATCCCCACTAAAAAATAAAAAACATAGCTTAAGCGATACTTGTTCAATTGAATATAAGCTGCTTAAGCTATGTTTGTTATTGCCAATCGATTATCGATTAGTTGCATTAAAGCAAGCGTCTCTGCCTTTGCACTGGCGCAGCTGCGGCTTGCATTGCCGATATTCATAAGCCTATACTTTCTTTCTAACCCTCTTTCGGCAACAGCCCTTCCCCAACAAATTGATTCTGCCAGTGCAGAGTTTGTAAGGGATGCCATCGTATGCAACCGCATGCACATTCAGCAAGCTTTATTAGCGAAAGAACGTTCTCAAAACAAAGGCATTTTAAATCTTGCCGAAACTCTTTTATCCCACCATAAAAAAATTGATATAGAGCTAAAGCAGCTTGCTGCAATGAAAAGAATAGCATTCGCGGATAATCTGTCCGTTGATAAGCTCTCTGAAATAAGCAAGCTAACTCGCTTAAAAGGGGCAGCCTTTGATAAAGAATACCTACGCATGATGGAAGCCAGCCACAGAAAAGCGCAAAATTTCTATCAGAGAGGTGTCGAAAGAGCACTGGATGCGTCGGTCAAAGCTTTCGCCTCAAGAAGCTTACCTGCCTTGGGAGAACATTTTCAGACAATTAAACTTCTGCAAAAATCTATATAAGCTATTTATGGAACTTAAAGAAATTGAATATAAAATACGCAGGCCGCACGGACTTGAATATTTTAAAGTAGCTCCCGGCGTATGGGGCATGAAGATTTTATTTGTAAATGTCTACATCATTGCCTCGGGCGATGAAGATGGGCAGAACTGGTTTTTGGTAGATGCTGGCCTGCATGGTTCATCCAACAAAATCAGGCGCTTTGCTGAGCATCTTTTCGGAGAAGGTACAAAGCCTGCCGCTATTTTACTCACTCATGGGCATTTTGACCATGTTGGTGCCTTGGATGAATTGCTCAAAATATGGGACGTGCCCGTATATGCCCATTATCTTGAAATGCCCTATTTATGTGGCAGGTCGTCTTATCCTCCGGCAGACCCTACGGTAGGAGGAGGGCTGGTGAGCTTACTTTCCTGGATGTTTCCAAATCAGGCAAAAGACCTGGGCAATAAGATAAGCAGCCTTGAAAAAGAAGGCGATATACCAGGCCTGCCAGACTGGAAATTCATTCATACACCTGGCCATTCGCCAGGCCAAATGGCTTTTTTTCGCGAAGATGATAGGGTACTAATTGCCGGCGACGCTTTTGTGACTACTAAGCAAGAGTCTGTATTATCAGTGGTTATGCAAAAAAAGGAATTGTCTGGCCCTCCAAAATATTACACTATTGATTGGGTGGCAGCTAAAGACTCGGTAGTACATCTGGCTGCATTAACGCCAGAAATTGCAGCAACCGGGCATGGCAAGCCTATGCATGGTGATGAATTGCGGCAGGGCTTAACATACCTGGTTCACAATTTTGATACGGTAGCAGTTCCGCATTATGGCCGTTACGTAAAAGAACCTGCCAGAGCTAACAAAAACGGTGTCCAGTATATACCTAAACAGCCTGTAAATCCAACTCTTATCTCAACAGCAGCGGCTGTTATAGCTGGTATCGCGGCTGCCGGAATTCTTTGGAGCTTGAAGCGGAGGCCGGCTTCATAATATTGTTTGTTTTAGGTATTAGTTTACATAAAATGTGAGAACAATGCCTGTTTCGGTATGTTAAAATAATAAACTTAACCAATAAAATTTTGAGCCATGAAACGATTGATTTTTTTTATACCGATATTCTTACTCGCAATTGCATCTTGTAACCAAGGCCCCAAAGGCTCCCAGGCTGAAGCCATTGAAGAAAGGGATTTCTTAAGTATGGCAATAAGCGGCAGCGAAATGGAGGTTGCGCTGGGAAAATTAGCAATGAAACAGGCGCTGGAAACCAGGGTGAGGAAATTTGCAGAAATGATGACTGCAGACCATTCTGATGCAGCTCAGGAACTTAGGGCTCTGGCCGCAAACAAGAACATAAGTGTTGATGCAAACATTGTCAGGGATCATGAGAAACACATATTGGCCATGCAAAAGAAATCAGGTGTTGCCTTTGACAAGGCTTATTTAAAAATGATGTTAAAGGATCATAGGAAAGACATAAAGGAATTTGAAGATATGATCAAAACTACTAAAGATGAAGACTTAAAGGCGCTCGCCACAAAACTGCTTCCTACGCTTAAAAAGCACCTTGACTCGGCAAAGTCAATAAACAGGAAGGTAAAGGCAAGCCTGGAACCTTCTGATATGACGAATGCGGTAGAAACTTTTCCTCAGAGGTAGCACCTGGAAAAGTGGCTGCCTAAAAGCTATCCCTATAAGTTATAAATGCTTATAGGGTAATTCCCTATCTGCCTTTAATTAATAAAGTTCTTTTTGTAGCTACCAGTATTATTGGAATCTATTAATTGAAATTCCTTCATGGCTAAGGCTTTCTTTAAGTAGCCGGGCAAAGGTAACAGCATGGGCACCATCACCATGAATACACACGGTTTGTGCCTCAATTTTTATTAGGTTTTGGTTAGAGGAAAGAACGCGTTGTTCTTGTATTATTTGTAGAACCTGGGCAATCGCGACATTGCTATCGGTGATTAAAGCATTTGCCTGAGTGCGTGGCGCAAGGCTTGCATCATCCTGGTAAGTTCTGTCTGCAAACACCTCGGCGGCTGTACGCAGTCCGAGCCTCTGGCCAGCCCCTATCAATTCACTTCCAGAGAGTCCATACAATATTAAGGCAGGATCGAAATCGAAAACCGCCTGGGCAATAGCTTCCGCCAGCTTAGCATCTTTAGCTGCCATATTATACAGAGCCCCATGTGGCTTAACATGGTTAAGTTTAGCAGTTGATGCCTTTACAAAACCATACAATGCCCCAATTTGGTAAAGGATTATCTGGTAAGCCTCTTTGGGTGAAATTTTCATCTCCCTTCTTCCAAAACCCTGTAAGTCCTGAAATCCGGGGTGAGCTCCAATTGCTACACCTTTACTTATTGCCATCTCAACAGTTTTCTGCATCACCGCCGGATCCCCGGCATGGAAACCGCAGGCAATGTTTGCAGAACTGATATAGTCAAAAAGCGCCTCATCGTATGGCATGCTGTAATTCCCAAAGCCTTCGCCTAAATCACAATTAATATCAATATGCCCCATTCTGGCTGTATTTTGCAATGATTGAAGTTTTAAGTTGTTGAATGTCCAGTTCGCGGCGGAGGTGTAGTTTTTCAGCCTGTTTGTGGCTTATAACTTCAAAACTAATCTCGTCGCCACTTTTTAACTGGGCGCACAAAGGTAAGTCGACTGCCGCCACTTGTGCAATACGCGGGTAGCCACCTGTTGACTGGCAATCGGCCATTAGCAACATCAATTTCCCATCGCCAGTTACCTGGATGGTGCCCGGGCAAACTGCAGTAGATAAAAGTTCGTTATCAGCCAATCTTTGCATATTGTGCCCCTCTAATTGGTAGGCCATACGGTTGTTGCGGCGGCTTACTTTAAATGTTTCGCTCATAAAATTCAATAAGGATTCGCCATTAAACCATGTAAACTCACGGCCTGGAATCACCCTGATAACCGATGTAAAAGATTGAAAAGCCGGTAAAGCCACGCTCCAGGAGGGAAAGCTTGTTGCTGATTGCTGATTTAGCGAATCAAGGATTGCAATGCTGATCTTTCCATACATAAGGCTTTCGAGCACGTCTCCTTTTTGGAGGCTTCTGCCATTAAGTCCGCCCATGCCAGCTTGCAGATAAGTGCTTTTACTTCCCATTAATTCCGGCACATTAAATCCGCCGGCAATTGCCATATAAGTTCTGCAGCCGGATAAATTGCTTTTTAATTCTACCAGAGAACCTGAGGCTATGAATACAGGCTTGTTTATGGGGAGCGCATAGCCATTAACAGATGGAGTGGCCCCGGTACCGGAGAAAGCCAGAAGTAAATCGGTTTCAGCTAAAAACTCAATGTTTCCATAGGTGAACTCTATTGTAGCATCGGTTTCTTTATTGCCCACAGCCAGGTTAGCAAGGCGGTGGGATAGTGTATCCATTGCCCCTGAAACAGGAACAGCCTGGGCTAAATATCCTGGCCTGCCTAGGTCTTGTATCGTGCTTAAAACACCCGGCTTTGTAATTCTTATCTGCATGCGCAAAGGTTTAGATTAATGGCTAAGTTCTCGAAACTCTGAGTCCGTGATAGCTTTAAACTTGACAATATTACCCGCTTGAAGTAAAGCCGGTACGTCCCTGTTCGAGTCGAATAATTTTATTGGTGTTTGGCCTATTAGTTGCCAGCCACCTGGTGTTTGTAAGGGATAAATACCGGTTTGGTTGCCAGCAATGCCAACCGAACCAGCTGCAACTGCTTTCCGAGGTTCTTGTTTACGGGGGGTAGAGATTCCTTCGGGCATGCCGCCCAGATAAGCGAACCCTGGAATGAATCCAATCATATAGACGCAGTATTCCGCAGAAGTGTGGAGTTTGATTACATCCTCAATGCCTAAATTATTGTGCAGTGCAACATATTCAAGGTCGGGGCCCAGCTCATGGCCGTAGCAAACCGGAATCTCAACAATCTTTCTTGCCGATGGAATGAAATCTTCAGCCTTGCTGATCAGTATTTTTAAGTACTCGGCGACCTTATCGAATACGGTGGTACCGTTCATGGAGGACTTCGCCACCTCAACTGGCTCAAAAAAAACCGACAACGATGCATAGGCAGGGACTACCGAAGCAAGGCCGCTAAAAGGCTGATTAAGTAAGGACTGATTTAGCTTATTTACTTTATCCCATGCCTCCTCACTAATAATAGTCCCAAATTGAATAGTGATTGCCTTTTCTGAAAGGGGATAAATTTCGTAAGGCTTTTTACTGTTAAGGATTTCTATCATAGTTTGCCAGGTTCCGCTCACTAATTTAACTTGTTTAAATCACTGTTGACGCCGCATTAAAAATAATTTGACACTATTTTAAACTTTAACGACAGGTTTTGTTCAGTTGTGTGTTTAAGAAAGTCCATTGCACCCTTGCAAAATCGTATCCTATCAAGTCTTCACATCGCTTTATCGCAAAAAATCCTCCCTTACGGGCGAAAAGCTATCTACCAATCTAGCAGTTTTGCTAAGTAATTGTATACAGTGCATCTTGCCGGAAGGGACATAAAACATATCACCAGCTTTTAAATGCTGCGGTTCTTCTCCTTCCATAAAAAACAATACCTCGCCCTCGGCAATATAGCTCGTCTGCTCATGTACGTGCGAATGCATTGGGTCGGGTTCAGTTTGTGGGCCATTGCTAAAGTCGAGCACTGCGGTAAGTAATTGATCTAAATGAATCAGCCTTCTCTCGATCCCTTCAGCCGGATGCTGAACTTTGGCTTTATCATAATGTAATACAGGTATAACTAATCTGCTTTGGTAAATATTCTAAGTGTGTCTGTTCCTACGGTTATCTCATCGTTTAATCTGCCGTTAAACTCGGGCGACTTTAAGCCTTCTCCCCAGTAATCCCGGCTCGAGAATACCCTGGCTTCGTCCCATAAACCGGCCTTGATAAATAATTCGAGTGTTTTAACTCCACCCTCCACAATCAAGGACTGCACATCCATAATGTACAACTGGTAGGCAATTAACTGGGGCAGGTAATGGTCAAAATCTTCTACCTGTATAAATTTTACGTTGCCCTTGGTTTCGGTTTTTACATCATTAAACACAATGGTTTCCTGACTTCCATCAAACAAATGCAGCGTTTCGGGGAGGTTCAGGTTGCGGTCAATCACAATACGCCTTGGATTTCTGCCAGCCCATTCGCGTACATTAAGTTGCGGGTTATCAATTAAAGCTGTGTTTTTTCCAACCAGAATAGCATCTTCCTCGCTGCGCCATCGATGGCTTAGTTGTTTGGCAGTCGGGGATGAAATCCACCGCTGGCTCTTATCCGCAGGCGCAAAGAAATTGTCGGCAGTTTGAGCCCATTTCAATATAATGTAAGGCCTTTGCTGCTTTACGCGGGTGAAAAAGCGGCGGTTCAAAAACTCGCATTCCTCCCTTAAAATATTTTCACTTACTTCAATACCGGCATCACGTAATTTTGCTAAGCCACGTCCGTTTACATGCTCAAAAGGATCAGGGCAGCCAATAACTACCCTTGGAATGCCGTACCTGATAATTAAATCGGCACAGGGTGGCGTTTTCCCCTGGTGGGCACAGGGTTCAAGGCTTACAAAAATGGTACTTTCTTTAAGCAATTGTTCGCCAGTATCCGGGTAACGCCCCAGTACATCATGTATTGCATTTACCTCTGCATGGGCCTTGCCGTACTGTTCATGGTAACCTTCGCCAATGATGGTATCGTTGTGTACAATCACAGCTCCCACCAAAGGATTGGGGCTAACTTTTCCGGCACCAAGCTCTGCAAGCTCAATGCAGCGGAGGATATATTTATTTTTGTCCAAAATCCAATTTCTTTAAAACTTACTTGAAGGTTTTGATATTAAACAAAAGTGTTAAAATTTATGATTTTTGCGTATGTTTTAGCAT
>Ga0307408_100000765_pt1 | contig 25831 bp, 11 predicted proteins | sample 322Cmetagenome_FD_202116 | JGI IMG/M metagenome (GOLD analysis project Ga0307408, IMG submission 202116) | Maize rhizosphere microbial communities from greenhouse at UC Davis, California, United States - 322HYB-C-3 | ecosystem: Host-associated > Plants > Roots > Rhizosphere > Soil | place...
AAACTTTTATTCAAGTGCCGACAAACTAAACGTTTTAAGCCGAAAAATCGCCTTCTGGCGATCCTTTTCTTTTGTTTGCTGTCCGGAACTCTTTACGGGCAGAACTTTACATTCGGTCAGGGTGTACTTTTCAGTAATGCTGATTTGGCTCAGCTAAAGGGAAATATTACAAAAGAACCCTGGTTGACCGGGTATAACGCATTAAAAAATGATTACCGTTCAAGGCTTAATTATTCTATGAGAGGGCCTTTTCAAAATGTAACACGGTCTCCTAACCTGAATAACTCTGCATGGCAAACTGATATGGTGGCTATTCATCACCTTACGTTCATGTATGTGTTTACAGATGATTCTGCTTATGCACGTAAGGCAACCGACATACTTGACGCCTGGGCCAGAATTAACACAAGTTGGGGAGGGAATGAAAGTATGCTTGATATTGGTGATTATGTGCCTTATGTTGTTCCGGCAGCAGATATCTTAAGACGTACTTTTCCGGGCTGGTCGACGGCAAATAGTGCAAACGTAGAAAAGTATTTCAGAGACGTACTTTATCCGCATTCATGGGTTCCTCATCCCTTACGCGATCATAACAAAGGAGCAATTCAACTGCAGATTGCTATCGGTATTGCCGCCTATCTGAAAGATCCAGTAAGACTACAACAGTCAATAGAAGTTTATCGTATGGACGCAGGGGGAGGTCTTCGCAACAGCTTGCCTAACGGAGAAGTGGGCGACACAGGCAGGGATGACCATTGGTGGGTACAGATACAGGCATTGGGATGGAGTGCAGAGGTTGCCTGGAAGCAGGGTGTTGACCTGTTTGCCGAACTGGATAACCGTTTGCTAGCCATGGCTGAACTGTATCACAGGTATAGTCAGTCTCCGGCAGGAACTATTCCGTTTATTCCTTTTGGAGGATATTCTGCTTATTATACCAACTGGGGAGTTCCCACCGGCATCCGGAGACATTCACCGTTTAATAACATAATCGAAAACGCCTATGCGCGAAGAAAGGGAATTCCAACGCCCTATACTACTCAAATGCGTAATCTTACAGGCGAAAATAGCTGGTCATTTTTGTATCTGAAATCATCCGATTCGACCCAGGCAACCGCATTAACACCAATCGTTTATCCGGCTGATAACGCTCTGGTGGTCAGCTCAATGAGCAATATGGATATCGGGAATACCGGTATTGCCGGAGAAATGGTCTATACAAACGGAAATTGGGTGGTTAAAGGAGCGGGCAATTCGCTTAGCAATTCGCTAAATTTTACCTTCCAACGTGTAAAGGGAGATGTGGGTATAATAGTTAAGGTAGAGAATGCCTCGTTAAGTGGTTCTAACAGCGGTGTAATGATCAGAGAGTCTCTTGCTCCAAATTCCCGTTATTATAATATTGGAATTGGTGGAGCAGGCGGTGTAAGCGCTTCTCATTATCAGCCAAGAATTCCATGGTGGCTTAAGTTAGAACGTGTTGGCGACCGGATCTTTATCTACCACTCGCACGATGGTGTTTCCTGGACTAACCTGGCCATGACTCGCCAAACCTATGCAGATTCATATATCGGTTTTTACACCATATCTAATAATACCTCGGCAATCAATACAGCCACCTTCAGCAATGTAAAAATTACTACAGGTTTCGCAGCCGGCGCACCAGAAATTACAAGCGCCACCAGTGCATCTGGTCAACTAAATACAGTATTCAGTTACACCGTTGCCGCTACAAATGGAGCCTCAGTGTTCCGAGCTTCCGGATTGCCAACCGGACTAAGCATCGACTCTTTGAGCGGCTCAATCTCAGGTACGCCTTTGCAGACCGGAACGTTTGCGGTGAATCTTGAAGCTATAAACGCAGCAGGAGCTGGTTACGCTACTCTTATTATCCCTGTTGCAAGTGATACAGCTGCCGCTGCTCCGGTTAATGTGGCAGCAGTTATCAATAACAATACACGTATTGCCGTTTCATGGGCTGCGGTACCTAATGCAAGCACCTATTCAGTTAAACGATCGTTGTCTGCAGAGGGGCCTTTTGTAACCTTACAAAATGGTCTTACGGGTACCTTATTTATCGACACCAGGCCAACACCCGAAGTGGATAACTACTATGTGGTAACCGCTCACTCTGGAAGCCTGGAGAGCGAAAACTCTGCTGTTGTATTTGCGTCTGTACCTCCGGCTATCCCTACAAAACCAGAAGTAGTAAGCAAGCCTGCACAGATTGATTTAAAATGGGCGACTGCTTCGGGAGCAATCACCTACAAGCTTAAAAGAGGAATAGTAAGCGGTGGGCCTTACACTACCATTGCTACCGTTTCTGATACGACTTATTCTGATGCGAATGTCACGCCTGAGACTCCATACTATTACGTGGTCTCATCAATGGGCAATACCAAAGAGAGTTCTAATTCACCTGAAGCTTTCGGCACAGCCGGCACGCATACTTTTACATGGAGCCCTGTACCATTATCAGATTCTTTAAGCAGAGCAGGAAATTGGCAGGAAAATACCTCTCCTGTAAATCCGGCTGTTTTAACATTCAGTTCCTCAGCTGATACGGTTTTAGTTAACGATATCGCAGGGCTGGATGTAGCAAGAATGCTATTTGATGAAAGTGCAAATGCATATACCATTTCCGGTGATACTATAAGACTGAGAAATGATTTGGTTAACACTTCATCGCGGTCGCACACTATTAATACAGCTGTTAAGCTCAGCGAACAGCTCTACGTTAATACAGGTATTGGTGATATTACGATCAATGGCATTATCAACGGCGCAGGCGGCATCACTCGTTCGGGATCGGGCGACCTGTTTCTTACAGGAGCAAATACCTATTCAGGAAATACAGTAATTAATGGTACGGGAGGACCCTGGCCGCCAAAACAGGCTGTTATAGTATCTGGCCATGGAACCGGAACTCAGTCGTTTCCAACATCGGGACCAGTAGGTACTGGTAAAATCATTATGAATGGGGGGGCATTGTATTCAGGAACCGACGCTACTCTTTATAATGATATCGAGATTCGAAACGAAAGGAGAAGCTATATTTTCCAAACCGGAGCAGCATTAAGTTTGAGAGGCCGTTTATTAGGGAATGGGACAGTTGAACAGGATGGTAATACTAATGCCGGACTGCATCTGTACGGAGATAACAGCGAGTTCAGCGGGACATTCATCTCTAAATTACGAAGCGGAGCTTCAAGAACACGATTCGAAACCCCGCAGTCTGGTAGTGCGAAAGCTTCCTGGCTATTCGATAATACGGGAGGCGATACTCAGAGCCTTCAGTTTGCGACCGGAACAATCCATTTTGGTGGTTTAAACGGAAGAGGGGTTATTCGCTGCAACGCAACGAATGGAAGGCCCGTAATGAGCGTTGGCGCCAGGAATAGCAATACTACCTTTTCCGGAAACATAAGCAATGTGAATGGTTCCATGCTGCAGATTGAGAAAGTAGGAACGGGAACTCTGATCCTGTCGGGAAACAGTACTTATTCAGGAAATACTCTTGTTAAAAACGGGCGATTGCTGATAAATAATAATCCAGTTACAGGAACTTTTACAAGCCCTGTAATTGCTGAGCAAGGTATTTTTGGAGGAACCGGAAGAACTTCAGCTTCTGTTACCGTTGGAACAGGATCAGGTACCGGTGCTGTCCTTCAACCTGGAAACTCAGGTATAGGATCTTTCATCACCGGAGCATTAACGCTTAAGAGCGATGCTACTTATACTGTAGAAATAGATCCAGCGACATCAACAGCCGATAAAGTTACACCCACCAGCGTAGTTCTGGCGAACAATCCTGCTCTGGCTCTTACAATAGCTCCTGGAGAACTTCAGGAAGGAGCAGCTTTCACCATTATCGAAGCTACCGGGAACAATCCGGTCCAGGGTATTTTCAAGGACCTGCCAGAAATGTCGCTCGTGGCTGCCGGCGCATACAACTTCCGCATAACTTATAAAGGCGGTACAGGAAACGATGTGCTATTGCTGGACGATCGTACTGTTCCGCCGTTTATCAGTAGTACACTAGTTGACACCACTTTAGCAGGTAAAAATTATTCCTACACGATCACTACTAACATTATACCCAACAGTTATGCAGCGAGCGACTTGCCAGCTGGATTAAATATTAATGCAGCTACCGGCCTTATCTCTGGTATACCGGCTCAGCCAGGCATCTACGCTATTGCGCTGAGTGCAACTGACAGTACCCTTACTGTAACAGATACCCTTAATTTGATAGTACAAAACTCTATTGTACAAGGATTGATTGTTGCTTCTGCAGATGCTAAGAATATTGTTGAGTGGGATCCATTATTGAATTTTGCTTATAACGTGAAACGTTCTGCTTCATCCGGCGGTCCCTATACTACCGTTGCTGCAAACTTAAGTACGACAAAATATACCGACGCAGAAGTTAGCAACGGTAGCACCTACTATTATGTTGTTTCTACTGTTGAAAATGCAACGGAACTTGGTACCAGTGCACCCGTTGTTGCTATGCCAAATACGGGACAGATGGATTTTTACACCTTCGAAGAATCGGATGGATCCAGGCTAATTGACTCCTGGGGTGCAAAACATGGCACCATGAGAACCAGTGCTATCCGCTCTGCGGGATACAATGGACAGGCATTGAAAATGGATGGAACAAGCAATGCTTATGCAACACTTCCAACAGGTATAGTGAGTAACCTTACAGGTGACTTTACTTTTGCTACATGGGTAAAAATGGATGCTGTATCTAGCTTCATGCGTATTTTCGATTTTGGTAGCAGCGTTAACAATACCATTTACCTGACTCCACAGTCGGCTGTAAATGGCGGAAAGTCAACTATTCGGTTTTCCATAAAACTTAACGGCATCAATCAGCAGGTAACCTACGATTATGTATGGCCGCTGGGTGGCTGGACACATGTTGCAACCACGCTGAGTGGTAACACGCTAAAGCTGTACGTCAATGGTGTATTGGTAGGCACTAATGCCAGTGTTACCTATAGAGCTTCCAGCCTGGGAAATACTGCGAACCATTACATTGGAAAATCAAACGGTACAACAGATCCTATGTTTAAAGGAGCTGTGGATGAATTCAGGATTTACAATCGGGCTTTAAATGCAAGCGAAATAGCAGAATTGCAAAAAGCTCAGCAAACTATTTCCTTTAATGCAATTTCGCAAAAGGAAGTAGGAGATACTGATTTCGACCTATCAGCAACTGCATCTTCAGGGCTTCCTGTTGCTTATATCAGCTCGAATACCTCAGTTGCAAGCATAGTAGACGGAAAAGTTCATATTCTTGCTGCCGGAACTTCAACTATTACAGCTTCACAGGCAGGAAATGAGGTGTATAAAGCAGCAAGTGCCGTTACGCAAACCCTTACTGTAAATAAGAAAGCGCAAAGTATCACATTTGCTGCCCTTGCGTCAAAAACAATTGGCGATGCAGACTTCGATGCAGCAGCAACAGCAAGTTCAGGCTTAGCGGTAGCATACATAAGCTCAGATTCTACCGTTGCAACTATTGTTGATGGAAAAGTGCATCTGGTTGGTGCAGGAACCACAACTATTATTGCTTCACAGGCAGGAAGTGCTGAGTTCAATGCTGCAACTGCATCTCAAGTATTAACTGTTGTTAAGAAAGGGCAGTCTATCAGCTTTGCTGCCATCGCAGAGAAGACTACAAGAGATGCAGATTTCGATCCAGCGGCTGTAGCTTCATCTGCATTAGCAGTAACTTACACCAGCTCAAACCAAAATGTGGCAACTATCGTAAATGGTATGATTCACATAGTTGGCGGCGGAACTACCGTAATTACGGCTTCACAGGCTGGAGATGCCAGCTATAATGCTGCTTCTTCTGTTAGCCAGGAACTACATGTATTTGTTCCACCAGCTGTATTTGCTAAAAATATAGCGGTAGAATTAAATGCAAGCGGTACTGCTTCAATCACAGCAGCACAAGTGGATAATGGTTCTATCAGCTACTCCGGAGCATTAAACTTAACTGTAGATCAAACCACGTTTGCTTGCTCTAACGTTGGAACTCCGGTTACAGTAACGCTTACGGGTACAGACGCTAAGGGCTACTCCAGCTCTGCAACTGCACAAGTAACTGTGGTTGACCACCAGAAACCAGTTCTTACTGCTCCATTGGCTCAGTTTTTCTGTTTCGCAGGAAGCACCTATACGCTTCCATCCTTAATCGCTACAGACAACTGCGGTGCGGCTTCTATTACGTATGCTGTAAGTGGAGCTACTCAAAGAAGCGGATCAGGTGCTGACGCTAGTGGGGTATTCAACGTTGGTACATCAACCGTTCAGTTTACAGTTACCGATGCCCATGGCAACACAAGCATTGCTGAAACCAGTGTTACTGTTAACTCCCCGTTGAGTTCATCTATACCGGATGTATATGCGTTGAACTCATACACGGACGATAAAAACACGATTTATTTAGGTTATGGGCCATCTTCACTTACTGTTAACGCGACGGCAAATGGTGGTACGGCTCCATACACTTATGCATGGAATACCGGTGCAACTACACCATCAATTAATGTAAATACCGCGGACGTTTACACGGTAACTATAACGGATGCCAAGGGTTGTCAAACAACTTCTTCTATTGTTATCAATGTACTGGATGTACGCTGTGGAAATGACAATGACAAAGTACAGTTATGCCATAATGGAAATGTAATTTGCGTTGCTTCATCTGCAGTGCAGGCGCATTTAAATCATGGTGATAAACTTGGTTCTTGTAACTCAGAAATCTCATCTGTCAGAGCTGCGCGTTTAGAGTTAGAAAAGCCTGTATCGTATAATGTGGAGCTTTATCCAAATCCAGTATCAGATATCCTGAATATTAAGGTTAGTAAGCTGGAAGCAGGCGCTACAGTGAGAGTGTTCAATACAGGTGGAATGGAAGTCCTTTCACAAAGTTTAACACAAACGCCTCAAACTGTTGCTGTTTCTAAATTACAACCGGGTCTTTATATAATTAGTATACAGAACGGAACTCAGGTTACCCGAGAAAAGTTCATTAAGGAATAATCCACTTTAATTTTTAAAGCAGAAAGGGAATTAAAACCCCTTTCTGCTTTTAGATTTATAAGAAAGTTGCCGGAAGGCGTAACCGGGTAGCAAGCCTTCAATTATATGAATATACTAAAGTTAACATTTGTACTTACAGCGATGGCATTGTCGTCTGTATCAGCCATTGCACAAAAAGGATTTAAAGAAGTAAAACCCGGCGAAATATGGCCCGACGATAAAAATGAGCATATCCAGGCTCATGGGGGAGGAATTATTAAGCGAGGTAATACGTATTACTGGTTTGGAGAAGACAGAAGAAAAAACAATTTAGTTAATACGCGGTACGTAGGATGTTACTCATCAAAAGATTTAGTTAACTGGAAATTTCGTGGCCAGGTATTTAAGGCATCCACTTTGGAAGGCATCAGGGAGGGTACCCTAATCCTCGAACGTCCAAAAGTCTTCTATAACGAGAAAAATCGTAAATACGTGATGTATATGCATCTGGACAGCGCCAAGTATAAATTTGCCCGTGTTGGAGTGGCTGTGTCCGACAAAGTTGACGGTGAATATAAGTTTGTGAAGAGTTTTCGTCCGCTTGGCTTAGAGAGTCGCGACATCGGACAATTCATAGACGATGACGGCAGCGCTTATCTGGTATTCGAAAGCAGGCCAACAAAAGGGTTTTATATTGCGAAATTGTCAGATGATTACATGGATGTGGAAAAGCAGGTAGCTTTTATCAGCGCTCCGCTCGAAGGTGGTGCTATTGTCCACTACGGCGGCCTTTATTATGCCATTGGCTCAGCCTTAACAAGCTGGAACCCAAATCCCAATAAATATGCCACGGCCACTTCACTCGCTGGCCCATGGTCTGAATTTAAGGACATAGCGCCGCCGGAAACAAACACTTATAGCTCTCAGTCTACCATGATGATCAAGGTGGCAGGGACTAAAGGAACAACTGTAGTTTTTATGGCAGATCAATGGAAACCGAAGACACATTGGGATTCCAGGTATCTGTGGATGCCCTTAGAAATCGGAAACGGCAAGCTATGGTTACCAAAACCTCAACCCTGGATGTTAAACGTGAAAACTGGTGAATGGAAGAACTCCAACGCAAAGAAATAAGCCAACCCGTACTCAGATGAAAGCTAATAACATATTACTCCATCTTTTCCTTTTACTATCATTCCCAGCCATAGGGCAAAATATTGTTAAAGGAACTGAGTCAATAATACAATCGCCCGATAAAAAGCTTACAGTCAGGTTTTATCAAAAGGCATTTGGTACTGGTAAGCGAAAAATGTACTACCAGGTAAGCTATAACAGTAAACCTGTAATCAACGAGTCGGAACTCGATCTGCAGCTTGATAACAATTTATCTGAACGGGCAATGGCGCTCCAGGTAGATAAGCACGAGAATTGGTTTGAAAATTTGGCTGTCACGAAGCTTACAAAGACATCAAAGGACACTATCTGGAAGCCGGTTGCTGGGGAACGTGCATTGATAAGAGATCATTATAATTTGCTTAAAGTAGAGACTGTAAAAGACGATAATCCGATCTATTTGGTCAATATTGAAATTAGAGCCTATAATGAAGGAGCCGCCATACGCTATTCTTTTCCGGAAAATCCGAAAGGAACCTACTACCGGATTATGTCGGAGAATACAGAATTTTCTCTGCCTGAAGGTACTAAAGCCTGGCATGCGTCCTGGGCGCAGGCTCCGTATAAATTGTTGCCGCTGAAGGACTGGCCGGACGAAAGTGAACGCCCGCTTACTCTTGAATTACCTAATGGACTACACGCCTGCTTAGCAGAAGCGCAGATGGTAGATTATGCCCGCACCAAGTTTAAATTAAGTGCCTCCAATCCTAATACTCTGGTTACCTCGATGTATATTCCAGCGGATATGATCTCTCCTTTTGCTACGCCCTGGAGAGTGATTATGGTTGCCGAGAAGGCAGGTGATCTGATTGAGAACAACCACATTATATTAAGTTTAAATGAGGCTTGTAAGATCGAAGATACGAGCTGGATTAGGCCGGGTAAGATCATGCGGGTCGCCAAATTAAGCACTTCAGATGCTAAGGCTAATATAGATTTTGCCGTACAACGTAATCTTCAGTATATATTGTTCGATTGTTGCTGGTACGGCCATCACTATTCATTTGAGAGTGATGCAACAAAAGTGAGTATAGGCGACTTTGATTTACCGGCCATTCTTCAATATGCTAAAGAAAAGGGTGTTGGAGTGTGGCTATATGTGAATCAGCAGGCATTGCTCGCTCAATCTGATTCGCTCTTTAAGGTCTATAACAGCTGGGGTGTTAAGGGAGTGAAGTTTGGCTTTGTGCAGGCGGGCTCGCATCGCTGGACCACCTGGATCGAAAAAGCAATCCAGCAAGCAGCCGATGCAAAGATTATGGTGAATGTTCATGACGACTGGAGGCCAACCGGCGAGCAACGAACCTGGCCTAATTTGATGACTTCAGAAGGTATTCGCGGAAACGAGGAAATGCCTGATGCGACTCACAATACAGTTCTTCCTTTTACCCGTTACATTGCCGGTGCTGCAGATTATACTATCTGCTATTATAATAATCGTATTAAAACCACGCATGCCCATCAGCTTGCAATGGCTGCTGTTTACTATAGTCCTATTCAAACCTTATACTGGTACGATAAGCCTCAGTTCTCGAGCAATGAACCTGAACTCGAATTCTGGGACAAAATACCGGCAAGCTGGGACGAGACAAGGGTACTGCAAGGAGAACCAGGCCAGTTTATAACAACCGCCAGAAGAAAAGGCAATGAATGGTTCTTAGGTACCCTCAACAATAATGAATCAAAGGATTTGAAGGTTCCATTGAGCTTTTTACCGGCTGGAAAGAAATATATCGCAACAATTTATTATGATGATAAAACAGCACCAACTAAAACCAAAGTTGGCATGAAGCAAATAAGAGTGGATTCATCTACTGTTTTAGATGCCAAGCTTGAGGCTTCAGGGGGGCAAGCGGCCTGGATAAGGCCCCTGTAGAAATGCCTCATTAGCTTCAGATATTTCAATTTTTACTAAACATACATACCGGTTATTGAACAAAATAAAACTAATTATGCTAAAGAAAATTTCAGTATTTTTTTTCCTGAACTTACTAATAATCAACCTTCCTTGTTCTGTTCATGCCCAAGGTGGCAATGGAAAAATACCTAACCCCATAATGCCTGGTTACTTTGCGGATCCTACTATTGTAAAAAACAAGGGTACTTATTTTATCTATGCAACAATTGATCCATGGGGAGGGGAGGAGCTTGCAGTGTTCGAGACGAAGGATTTTCTGAAATTCAAGCGTCATCATCTTAACTGGCCTAAAAAGTCATTGTGTACCAGTCCTACCTCAAATGAACATAAGGTATGGGCACCCTCGGTGGTGAAGGGTACAGATAATAATTTCTACATGTATGTATCTGTTGGTAGCGAAGTTTGGGCAGGAGTTAGTGCAAATCCACTCGGGCCATGGAAAAATCTGAAAGAAGACAATAGTCCTCTGATAAAATTCACGGATTTTCCTGACATGCACAATATCGATTCAGATTGCTTTATAGACGAGGGCGGACAAGCTTATTTATACTGGGGTTCTGGATGGAACTGGGTGAATGGGCATTGTATGGCGGTTAAGTTAAAGAAGGATATGAAAACCTTTGATGGTGCTCCAATCGAAATTACTACTCCGCATTATTTCGAAGCTCCCCACATGATCAAAAGGAATGGAAAATATTATTTGATGTTTTCAGAGGGTAAGGCCATTGATGCAACTTATCAAATTGGTTACGCCACTTCTAATAGTCCACTGGGGCCATTTGTTGAACCAGAACAGCGTGTAATTTTAAAAACAGCAAGTGATAGTTCTGTTGTTGGTCCGGGCCATCATACAATATTTAGGGTAAAAAATCAGGATTATATCCTCTATCATCGAATTTTTCCTCAAAAGAGGGATTTTGTGTTGCGTCAGCTTTGCTTAGACAGTTTAGATTTTGATGCGGTAGGACGTATTAAAAAGGTAACTACAAAAGGAGTTAAGCTATATTAAAATAAGAGATTTTTTACTGAACGGAGAGTATAAACAATTGCTAAGGGGCAAATTAATGAGTCTAAAACTTGGAATAGCAAGGATTCATTCATTGTATTTAATGGTTTGATGACCGCCCGGTGAAGCAAGGAGCATTTTTCGGGTTTAAATATTCAGGTGCCCTTTTGAGAGCAGGGAAAAGTTTAGTGTTAAGATAAGATATGGAAAAGAAATTATCGATAAGTGATATAGCAGCTGCTTTAAAAGTTTCTAAGACCACCGTTTCTTTTGTAATTAATGGGAAAGGCAAGGATAAAAAAATAAGCAATGTTATGGTAAATCGCATACTTGATTATATAGAGACAGTTGGTTATCAGCCAAATGAGTATGCAAGGGCTTTAAGAACGGGTAAAACAAATATTCTGGTAGTAATGATAGAGGATGTTTCCGACCCTTTTTTTTCGGGTATTGCCAGGATGATTGAGGAGAGTGCTTATGAAAAAGGCTATAGGATAATTTATAGCAGTACAGAAAACGACACACAAAAAACAAAGGAACTTTTAAAAATGTACCGTGCCCAAAAGGTAGACGGATACATTATAGCGCCTCCACTGGGAATTGAGGGGGAAATAAAATCACTTTTGGCGGATAATCTTCCGGTAATTTTATTTGACAGATACTTCCCGTCCATTCCTACCAATAATGTCGTAGTAAATAACTTCATGGGCACTTATGAAGCCATTAAACATTTCTTCAACGGTGGACATAGAAACATAGCGTTTGTAACACTCTCATCCGAGCAGATACAAATGCAGCAAAGATTAGCTGGATATATGAGTGCTATAGATGAACATGAAGCTGAGTGCTTTATTAAAAAAACAGTCTATCATGAGGACTTAGACAAATCGGTGGAGGAAATAGAGCAGTTTCTCAAAATGAACAAACAACTTGATGCAGTTTTTTTTTCCACCAATTATCTCGCAGAAGCCGGGCTTGAAGCAATCCAGAATCTTAAATTAAAAATCCCTGAGGATTTAGGTGTAATAGTATTTGATGATTATAATTTTTTCAGATTATTTACCCCGTCAATTACGGCAGTAGCACAACCACTCAGAGAAATTTCGGAAAATATTATTAATCTGCTATTGAACAATCTTTCTGATTCGGAACTTCATCAGAAGAAACAGACCATTGTTATACCAACGCAATTAATGGTTCGTAATTCAACATTAAGTGAGAAGCTAAACTAAGGCTAATGATGTACAATTCTCATTTAAACTAACAGGCCTTTTCTTATCTCCAAATTGAGAAATTGAAAGATGGTACCAGAAACCCGATTTTGAAAATAAAACACACACCTAAAGGTATGAACAAACTTTTTTTCTTTGCTATTTTAGTAATCTGCTCCGCAGCTGTTCAAGTGGCTTTTGCACAAGACAGCCTTGTTACCTATGATGTTCCCAGAGCTTTATTTTATTCCATGCACAATGATGATTTTACGGTGCAGGTCAGAAAGCCAGGTGGACAATGGAAAGATCTGTATGAGTACAGGGTACAAGTGGACATGGACAAAGTGCAGGACGCTTCAATGGTCTATTTTGACTTTTCAGGAAAAGTAGAAGTAAAAATACGTAAGAACAACGGAAACATCGGAACTGCAGATATTAGGCCATCTTCCTACGGGATTACCCCTAATGTTAATGGCAGCACCATTCAGTTTACCCTTGACAGGCCCAGAAATATTTCAGTGGAAGTGAACGGAGACAAGCTGCACAACTTGCACCTGTTTGCGCATCCTGTCGAAAGAAGCCGACCTAACCCTAATGATCCCAATGTTGTGTATTTTGGTCCCGGTGTACACGAGGCACCGGACAAGCCAGGGGATGTCTTCCGCATCCAAAGCGGGCAAACCGTGTACATTCATGGAGGTGCAGTAATCAAAGGAAAACTGCTTTGCGACAATGTTAAAGACGTGCGTATTATTGGAAGAGGCATGGTCTTAGAGCCCGAACGAGGCGTAGAGATCCGGTTTTCCGAAAATGTAGAAATTGATGGAATTCATGTCGTTAACCCTCGGCATTATACAGTTTTTGGAGGGCAATCAAAGAGATTGAAGATCAAGAATCTGACCTCCTTTAGTTGCAGAGGCTGGAGTGATGGCATTGATATGATGAGCTGCTCGGATGTAGAGATAGACGGTGTTTTCATGCGTAATTCAGATGATTGCATCGCCATTTATGCTCATCGATGGGATTTCTACGGTAATGCAAAAAACTTTAAGATTACCAATTCCACGCTATGGGCAGACATTGCCCATCCGACCAACATAGGGGCTCATGGTAATACCACGCATGAGGGAGATACAATTGAAAATGTCACCTTCTCAAACATCGACATCCTGGAGCATGACGAAGATGACCCGTGCTGCCTGGGCACTATGGCCATAATAGCTGCCGATAACAATCTTGTGCGAAATGTAACTTATGAAAATATTCGGATTGAAGATATCCAAGAGGGGCGTTTAGTTGATTTACGTGTGGTGAATGACCCGAAATACAATACACAATCGGGAAGATCAATCGAAAATATTCACTTTAAGAATATTACATTTAATGGAACCAGTTTACGCCCTTCCCAGATCAAAGGACATAATGAGACCCGGAATGTCAATAATGTGACGTTCGAAAATGTTAAGATTAATGGTATTAAGATTATGTCGGTCAAGGATGGAGATATCCTCATTGGAGAGTATGTAAAAAATGTAACGTTTAAATAGTGGTTGCCATAGAAAGTTTTAAAGGAGAAATCGATAGAAACAGTGGGCAAAGCTGAAACAAAATCCGAGTTACCCTAATTAATCTGGTTCTCTGAATAATAATAATCATACATCAGGACAATTAAAGTAGGGATGAATTTCGTGTCTCCTTTAATTGTCTTTCAAAAACACTCGCAAATAAACTACTTGATTACGAGTTATATAAAAATCTGTTACAATGATTAAAAGACTTATAAAGGCGATCTTTACTTTAAAAAATATACCATGAATAAAATTTTCAGAAGAGTACTGATAGTAGTGCTTTTAATCTTACCTTTTATTGTCAATGCACAGAAGAGGGGAGTGTACAAGGGGAATTCATTCCGGTGTTCCGTGGTTTGTACTTTAAGTTTCTTGTAATAGAGCACCTTGACAGAAGTGGGCATATCCGCTGCATTATACAGAGGCATTGGCTTTTTCTGTCGTTCCTTTACCCGCAAAGTATTGTGCTGTCCTTCCGGAGAGCCTATCCCGAATCATTTGGAAACGTTGCGGGCTTACCAAGTTCCGCTTACCGAACAAACCGGGTTAGGTTCTGCCTCTTTGCCGGGGGAATCGTAATCCATGTAACAGAAACCGTAACATCCGTTATCTGTACCCCTTACCTTTTGGTTATAGCGTGTCATCGTCTTTCGCTATTTTCACGTCACGGCATTTATCAGCAGTTCACTTTTGTTAACCCTACCGGTTAAGCCTAACTCCCTCATGGATTAACGATACCATGACGCCTTTTCCTCGCGGAAACCCTTTACGGGCTATATTGTCAGGGCAGCTTCGCACAACCACGTGCCCATAGGCTACTTGTGATGGAACACAAGGTTTAATCGTTTAGTGTAAACGTTAAACAGTTATGGTAAGCGACTTCTTGTCGCACTACGGTGGTGTGAGAGGCGCACCGTGGGCCTATGGCTCACGGGGCCGTCTACTCGATTAGCGGTTCGTTGTTCTTTCAATATTAGGTATTTGTCAATTAATTTTGTTAGTGTTATTTAGCTTTTGAAAGCGTCATTTTAATAGCAAGCCCCGTCAGAACACTTGCCACAGGGTCGGCAAGGTTAGGGAATCTCAAAAAGCTATTGAGCTACTAAAAGCAAAGATTAAGGAATAAGGCGGTGAGCCGCAATTGCATTATCATACTTCGAGATGATATTGTTAAGCGATTTCCCCTTTTATGACGATCTATAGCCAATATGCTGATGCGGAATTGGCCGACTTACTGAAGTCGGGTGACCGGTTGGCGTACGAGGAGATCTATGTCAGGAATCATTTACTGAATCAAATTGCACGGAAAGATATCCAAGGAAGATATATCGCCTCTATTAAATCCTTTGCTGAGGAAAATACGGTCATCACTGATCACCGGGTTCGGGAAAATCAATTAAAGGAACTCATAGATCGCGAGATCGCGGCTTTACCGCCACGCACGCGTGAAGTATTTGAGCTAAGCCGCAAGCAGCACCTCACTTATAGGGAAATTGCAGAACAATTAGGCACCTCTGAAGAAACCGTTAAAAAGCAGGTATCAGGTGCTTTAAAAATTTTGCGGGTAAAACTTGGCATTCTGGTTTACGTGTTAATGTTAATAAATTATTAAACCCTTGTATCATCATCTGGAAAATGTTCTTAAAGGGTTGCTCTTTTCCAAACATGTGAATAGGCGCTGTACCATCCTACGCAAAGCCGGTGAAGTTGTCTAAGTTGCTCCGAGTGCGGACGCAATCGCGCCACTTCGGCTAACAAGGTTTCCAAGTCCCACATGCGATCGATCAGTTCTATATACAAAGTCAGTTCCCGATCTGCACGCTTTCTGAAAATTTCAAAAAATTCAATCGGTTCCAGTTCCTCAAATCTAAAAGGAATAATTGTTTTGAAGACCATTTGTAATTCAGCAGCACCATCAAATCCCGTAAACTCTTTTAATAAAGCATATTTAATGAGGCTACGCAACTCTGGGAATGGTCCTTTAATTTCTTCGAAAGACCTCGGCGGATCTATGGCTGGAAAATTATGATCGTCTTGATGCGCACCTCGGCTAACACGATCGATCGCGAATAATAAGGTTCTGGGCGTTTTCTTATCATCCCAGCCACCTTCAATATCCCCAAAATCTTCCAATATATCTGCGATGCGGCCTATATTTTCATTGACCCTGGTGGAAGTAGTATAATCAGTCCGTCGGTCCAACCAACCAGTGTCCAGTTTAGCAAATGGAACGGTCATGAGATAATTTGGAAAAAGTGGTTGACCGGCACAAAGTTGAAGCAATAAAATGACGCGATAAATCTCTGGAGATCGGTATTTCTCAGTTACTTGACGCAGCAGGCGAACCAGATGTGAAAGATCATCATCCACCTTTAGGTCGCGGGGGCCAGAAGCTACGATCAACATAGTACATATAGCCAAACGACCAATGTAATTGCCGAGGTGTTTGGGATGACGCTCGATTTGGTTGGCCAAATCTGATGAACCCAAATAATTTTTGAATGCTTCAATGGTTTTAAAATCAGGCTCGTCGTTTTTGATAATTAAGATGATAAAAGCGTTAAGATTAGCCGCCAGATCTTGGCTTGGGAGATTTACTAAATCCACAAGAATGTATTTCCATTGCCCAGTTTGAAATAGGGTCTCTTTTTGCCAATCGATAAGATTTTCAGGTAATGGTACTCGATATGAGTGACGGCGTTCCCCTTGGCGCATCAAGCTAAGGGCCGCACCGAATTGCTGTGTCTCTAAATACCTATTACCCAAGATTTCAAAACCTTGAGGTTGATAACGGCGAGGTAACTGATCTAGTTGTTGGCGTGTAATTCTTTGGCGCCATAGGAGTTCGAAGACAATTTTTGATTTTTTTGGGAAATCCAATAGGTCACCCTGCAATGTGCCTTCAATAGTTTTTAGTGGGATTTCTTTTTCATAAGCGGGCAAATTATCAAAATCACCTAACATCATTTGATGATAGAACACTTCAATTTGATTTTCTTCGCTATAATTTTCGGAAAAGTAATTGATAGCGGCTAAGTGTAATTTTCTGGCTGTATCGGGGTCATTAGCGATCATGACTTGCAGAATAGTTCGGCGTAAATCCTTTCGATGCCAGAGTCGGCCATCACTTAAATAAGCAAGCCAGCCGTAATTCGCAAGTTCGTGCAGAAGACGGTCAGCTTTGATAATATCCAGATCATCCAGACCCAAAACTGGCGCAAGCACTTTTTGGATCAGGTCTACAGTTAAATATCGTAAAATCAAGCCAGGGTAGGCCATCAAGCGCAATTCATCACGTTCAAGACGGAGTAATACACGTCGGTAGATGATGCCCGTGTATAACGCTGCGTTTTTTCCACCCCACGCCAGGTCTTTTTCCAATTGTCTGACCCCGTTTTCACCCTCTTGGTGGTATAGCTGTGCCAATAGTTTTAATTCAAGGGGACGCTTCGGAATTGATCTATTACGCAATAGACGCTGAATCATAAGATGAGGTAAGCCGAATCGACCTAAAAATTGCTCGCTGGTTTCCCGATCAAAAGCATCAATTTCAATAGTTTGAACAATTGTGGCTAATTGAATCAATCGTTCTCGTTCTTCCATGATCCGTCCGGAGAAAATCACATTTAATTTGATCGGTTCAAGTAATGATTGAAGTTCGTTAAGCCATTCCGCGATCGATTCAGTTAAACCTCTTTGGATCACTTCTTCAAAGGTATCCAGCACTAAAATCCAAACGCGGGGTCGCAGTATTCGATCTTCGACATAGGCTTTACGGAAACGGCGCAGAAAATCCCGGCTCGCCCTTTTTTGCGAATCAGATTCTTCAGCATAAAACTCAGCTCGGTTGATTTTATCCGTCCAATCCGCATTCCACTCATCATCGAATGTATTGGCCATATTAAATTGTAATTGGATCTGCTTAACAATTGCTGTTTCAAGCCAAAAAGTATCACGTGGGTTTATGCCAGGCCTGTCAAAATCTAAAATGGAGATGCCTGCATCATTTGAATGGAATATCCGTGTGTGGAATTTATTTAATAAAGCCGATTTTCCAGCGCCTCCCGCCCCGGTTAGGATAAGCCCAAACCATTGAGGACGCTGTTTTTGTTCGTGAACAAACTCCATGAGCTTTTCTTGCTCAGCATATCGCCCGATAAATTGTTCCGGCTCTGTCATGCCTTGTTCAATCAAAAAATTCCTTTTCTCGATCTGAAGTTTTACCCGTTTCAGATCTGGAAGGTCTAGGTCAATGCCTTCTAATGCTTCTAAAGCCAGCGAATAGGCTAACAGATCTGACTCAGTTAACGTGGCAGTAATTGGTACGGTTGAGACTGATAGAATCTTTCTGATGTATGAACCGACCTCATCGGTCACCGGTAAATCACCGTCAAGTTGCAAATTGAGCTGATTTCCATTCAAAAGCTTGTTTATAACGGTCTTTCGAGTACTCTTTTCCAGCCACCATCTGGGCGGCGTAGTTTCGCTTAGGGTGCAATGCTGATGTAATTGTTGCAAAAGCACGTTTTCATTAGGTAGGTTGCGTACCACCTCTAAGGGTGAAAACCAACCACTAAGGGCAGCTTGCGCGAAGATTTTCGAAAGAGTATTCGCTGTCCAAGAATCTATAGTATAATCTTGGCTACTGATGTTTTCGAAAGCTTCTTTAGAAAATATCTGATCACTCGCCGTTTTTGAACGACGATTTGCAACAATGTTTTGCAATAATTTATTGTAATCGATCATTTTTTCCATGTTAAAGTTTGCTTAGGCGGTCCATGGTGTCGTAAACAGTCCGTATCAGTGATGTCAAAGCCTCTGCTGGGGCTGCCCGCATATTTGAATCGTAAGATCTTACTAAGTCATGCAGGCTCCAATTAACGATCTGATCGTAATTTCCGCCACCGAGATAGGCGGTGTAATAATTAAAAAACGTCCTTAATTGATCTTCTGTGATAGCATTCACTGCATGGATCTGACTCAGCGGGGCCAATTCTAGCGGCAACTGCGGCGAGCCCCCATCAATGATGACACGTAGCCAGTCTTGGGATTTAACGAGATCACAAATCAAATAGAAAAACTCTTGCAAATAAGGTCCTTCTAATTGGTGTTGATTTAGGTCTGTGAAAATCAACCAAACCAAACGGCCGTCACGCTTTTCTTCCAGTAATCGCGTTAAATGGACAAGCAGTTCGTAACGAAGCCAAAGCGCAGATGTCGAGTGTTCCTCACTAAAAGGAATTATTGTCGGTTCCTGTAAACCCAATTTCTTGGCTATATGATGCAAAAAGGTGGTTGCGTCCATTTTGGAGGTAGTCTCGCCGCGAAGTTCCAGTTTCAAATGGGCACCTTCTACTAACATCCTTTGCAAAACACGGATTCGAAAGGTTTTTCCGAATCCATCAGCGCCTTGGATCAGCATTATTTTAGGTTTGCCAGCGACTGATTGCCATACCTGGGCCTGAAAAGATTCACAGCCAATTATAGGCTCGGGCAAGCTTTCATCAAAAGTCCATAAGGGATATTCTTCCGGGCTGAGTGCTGGTAGCTCGTTATAACGCGATTTGATATCTTGAAGAATGGCAACTAGCGGAATACCCTTATTAACGCCATCTTGGTTCCAACTACCTTGATGAATGCCAAAACAATTGAATGAACGATCAAAACAAGGCCCGCCCGAAGAGCCATCTGTGGTGTTGGCGTTATGTAAAAAGCGTAACTGGGGGATAAATGCGCGTTGATTTTCCTGAGCAGCAACCACTTTTTGTTGGTCATACCGCAGCGGTGCCATTTTAGGATATTGAAAGATCACCAGCGGGTCTTCTGACCGTGGTACGACGGACCGGCTGTCCGGTCGCGCGTATCGGCGCTTTAAACCGACCGGTACACTTAACCGGATAATGGCGTAATCCCATAATCCGCGAAGTTCTTCCAGATTTTCTGGATTTTGATGAGCCTCCTCCAGTTCATGACATGGGGCAAATGCAACGCACCAGTTAGGGGCAGCTGGTACTTGAGTGATTGTAGGGGCTTGTTGACGTCTACCGTCAGCACTGAAGGTATCACGGTTATCAAAATTCACTACTAAGCGGTTATATTTTAGTAAATCTGGGACATAGCCATCCGCCGTGTTGTTAAACAAAGATTGAACCACATGCCACGCGGTCAAAAATAAATGCGGTCCGATCAATACACCACTACCGGTCGCAATATTGTTGATCACTACCTGTCCGGTCCAGCGGATTCCATCGATCATCCCTTTGATACTTAGTTCGGGTAAGCCAAAGCCTCTAGCCGGGTCACTTAAAGCCTGCAATATGGCTGAACCTCCTAGCAGGTGTACAGCTGCCTGTTGTAAATAAGTCTCAGATAAGCCGTTTTCAACAATAAGAATATCAATTAAAAGATCAAACCAACCGCTAGTTTTAGCCTGCCGCATAGCCAGCACGTAAGCTTCCTGTTCATCTTGTGCGGCAGCAGTCAGGATATCAAACTCAACCCGGTCCGCAGCCTCCAACTCTTGCTGAGCTTGTAAATAGAAGATAGAAAATTCTTCGCGGGTACAGACCAAACCATTAATGAGCGCTTGATAACCATCAGCAGCTAATTGTTCAAACGCCATAGTCTCCGAGGATTTCTGAAAATTGCTTGGTGTTGGGGCCGCCGGCGATCGACCTAATGGCCGATAAAGCATGAGCAAAATTCGCATAACTTGGCGCTCCAGCATAATGTAGACCTGTGGCAGTCAGAACTGCCCCCGCTTTTAGCACCGGCGAGCCAGAGTTACCTCCCATGGTGGTCGCATCATGTGTGAAGCGAATTGCGTCTGTAATTGGCCCGGAAGACTGCACTAAACCAGGCGAAAGACGTTTAAAACCATAACCGTCAGCAAATAATTGGCTTAAAATCGTATTTGAATAAATACCAGCTTCCGGAGGTCCTGGATATCCAATAACGTAAATTACTTCATCGGCAGCTGGCAATTCCAGGGAAGGACTTATGAGCCTTCTGGGCAAAAACTGATCTTCGACATTATCAAGCTGAAGAAGAGCCATATCCACTTTGCCATTAGTTCCGCTAAACGGACCATAATATACCACCGCATTTATCTTTCTTACGTTTTTGACTTGCCAACCGTTCTTTTCTCGGCCAAAGTTCACTTGTACAATATGGCTTAGTTGCCAATTCCCGTCGGTCCTTAGCGTGGCAATCTCTTGTAATACATGAAGGTTGGTAATCAACAAATTATTTGCAATGAGGAATCCGGTACCGAAATAGTAACGTTCATCAATCGCTGACTCAATGCGACCGACACAGGTAATGGCATCCTCAATCAGCGGGCCGCTAGCAGTTATTTGCTGCTCCCAGTTACCTTTAGGATTACTGTCGAAATCAACGCGGTCATTGGCTAGCAGGAACGTTGGACGCGAACCATCAGTCATAACAATGGCTTCCAGTAGCAACTCCGCATTGGCATTTTTATTCAAGGCGATCACATCCCTTTGTTCAAGTTGTTGAAGCAACTCTTTTCCATGCTGCTCGATTTCTTGCTTTAACTCGACCAATCTGATATTGGGAGCTTTGTTCTGCGTGGCCAGTTTTTCGATATGGGTAAGACTAGTTGCTATACGTTCCTCTATCTCGGCTTCCTGCATGACAATCGCCGGCTCGTGCGATTCTAACAAATTGGAGATACCGGGTCCGGCGAATTGCAACAGCAGCCGTTCACAGTCTTCAAGTGTAATGATGGACTTAGGCATAGTGATTTATTAAAAGGTCGCTAAAATTAATAATATTTCAAATACATCAAGTCTATCTACTTATTTAGTTATGTATATTTATCTATATCTGTATAGTTGATTAGCTATTAGAGCAAAAAATATTTGGAGTCCTCAATTGTCGTATCAGTGATGCGAGAGAGGGCTTTAACCTTTATTAATTTGATTGTTATAGGCCCAGAATTTTATGTTAGTCGAAGTTCTCTAATTTCAGGCTCCACTTAATCACTTTTTTTATCAGAATCCCTCAATAAACCAACAACCTTCTCCTGCACCTCATCCACAATCTTCCAATCCTTTGCAATATAAATATCCGTAGTTCGGTGCCCCTCATCAACATGATTAAGAGCCACATCATCCTTACTCAAACGGCAAGAATTACGAGCCAGGCTTGCAAAAGAATGACGAGCCCAGTAGAAAGTAATATCAGGCACTCCCGCTAGCTCTCTCAAATCTCTCATTCCTTTACTTAAGGCACTATCTAAGCCTTCATGGGAGGTATATTTTGAAGGCAAAATTCCAATGTACTTATTAATTAAAGGCAGTGCTTCCTCTACGATGTTAATACTGATAAAAGCTCTGTCTTTTCGCCGACCTTTCGTTTTTGCTCTATTGTATTCAATACGTCCATTTTGAATACTACTGCTGGTTGCATGATAAATATCCACTGCATTCATTCCGCACAGATAAAATGATAACATATAAAGCTCTTTAGCCATTTCAACTCTGCTGTCAGGTGGCGTAGAGCAATCAAGAATTTTCAGAATCTCTTCAATGGAATTATTCCTTTTCCTCGTTAGCGGTGGTGAGCCGATCTTATACCGCTTAAATGGATAATGCTTGATTTTATAAAGCCCAAGATCTTCGTTGTTGTAGCGCAGGCAGGCGGCATTGAATAAAGTCCGAAGGTCTCGCATGTGGTTATGCAGACCGGCATCAGATAAACCCTTTTCAACTGTTATTACCTCTTTACCCAATTGGTTGGTTCGTTTCAAGGTTCGTTCGCCTCTTAAGTAGCGTTCGTAAGAATGAAGCATATTGGAGTGAATTTCGGTAATGGAAACAGATTGCCTTCCGAAATAATCAATCAGACTATTTCTTACTGACCGGTGAGTGTTAGCAGTGCCGTTTCGTTTTTCTCTTTTCAGCCAGTCAATATGCTCGCTGCAGAATTTAATAAAGTCGATTTCCGTGTCTTTCTCCTTCAGGTAATTTACCAGATCATCGCAAGTGAAAAAATTCACCTTGCTTCCTAAATGACTGATGACTTCCCGGTATTCTTCGAGCGTTCTTTCAACCAACTTTAGCAGAAACTTGTCTTTGATCTTAAACTTTGCATCAAGCTGTTTCCGACTGACGAAATGTGTTGTTTCTAAATACCGTCTAACCCCTTGGTGGTAGACACAAATTTTAACATTCCAGGTACCATCTTCTTTTTGATGGTGCTCAAACACTTTTGCATTAACAGTAATCATAACATGGTTCTTTGGTCACGCAAAACCGTTGTAACATAATTGTAACATGGATGCGTGAAATTTAACAAAAAATGCTGTTGAACCTGACAGATTGCGATCGCTGTTTGCCAGTGCTGCGGAGACTCAAAAACCGCGTTTAGAAACAAATAAGCCGTTTTCCTTGCGGAGAACGGCTTTATTTTTGAAGTGCGCCCACCTGGGCTCGAACCAGGGACCAAAAGATTATGAGGCATTTGTTTATACCTCCCAATATTTTCCTAAATTTGAACTAGCATTTGCAGTTAAAAAGCGTTTGAAAAACTTGGTGACTAATTCGGGACTACCCCGGTGAAAACCTTGAAAATATTGATAATAAAGCGGTTTTTAAGGGTAGGTTCAAATCCCTCCCTCTCCGCGACTAAAATGCTGCCCATTGGGTGGCATTTTTTTGTTTACGGGGAGCCGAGTTTACTCGGGCGATCAGTAAGAAAAAAATGACAGGGAGCGAAGCGACCAGCATTAATTTTAAGCAACCAGGATCAATATGTTAATCCCGCCAAAGTTCTACTTGAACTGTAAAATCTGAATCATCCAGTCTACATTACTGTTAAAACTGAGTATCTCATTCTATAAAATAGATCATTAAAGCATTTCACTACTCCTTCTATGTTAAAAAGATGGCTTCAATTGAATTAATTACCAGAAAAGATTTTGAACTATTCACAACCGAGCTTCTGAAGGCCTGTAAGTCTTTCTGCAGTAAACAAAAAACAAACGAAGAAAAGAAGTGATTTAAAAGAGCTGAGGTTTGAAAGCTTTTAAACATTCCTAACACCTCCAGAATTTGCCAGTAATGGAATGGTAGGTTAGATTAGAAAGCAGCCTTATATGTAACTTATCACAGATTATCGCTGAATTCACTTATGAACCTTCTTATCATCCCAACTACAGATCCAACTTTTCCTTTGAAGGGGCCATTAATGCCATTTTATAAGTTGCCATACGTGATAAGATTTTGTATAAGTCAAGATAAACCTTTTTACCTATCCTATTAAATAAAGGTTAAATATTTATCCGGGTTCAGATTGCTATCAGATCCGTATAAAATCCGTGGGTAAAGGGTTGTTACACGGAGCTGGTACGGTCAGAGTACGGTAACTGTACGTCTGTTAATAGATGTAATTATGACCGGGATAGTAATTGAAGCTTAGGCGTTTTTATCTTTTAACGAAAGTGGAGTGAAAGGAATGAGATGGAAAAGGTAGCAACAATAGGACAAAATTCTTATTGAATAAATGGTAAAAAGCAGGAAAGGAACCTGTTATGTTCCTTTCCTGCTTTTAATGTTTACTTTTTAATTAGCTTTTCTACTAACGTATTATTGCCATCTTTAATTTTAATAATATATAAGCCGGTTGCTAATCCAGAGACATTAAGCTCATAGGAATTTTGCGAAAATTCTTTGGTAATTAATGCTTTACCGGATAGGTCAAGAAGGTTAAGAACTTTTTGTCCCTTCCAATCGGAGTTTAAGGTTATAGTAACAGAATTCTCTGCTGGGTTAGGGTACAAACTTGTTTCAGGTGCATCGTCTTCAATATTCAGTGCAAATGCCGATTCTTTAGCAGACATAAGGCCTTGTTGTGATAACAACGTTAGCTGAAACCTCTGATTGTTTGAACCTGAATAAGGCCAGATTTCCAACAACGCACCATCGGCAGTAGAGTTGCCGGTAACATCAAGTGAGGTCCCTGACCCTTTATTTATAAATTTATAGCTGCCATCTCCATTATCGGTAATGGTCCAGATTTGATAATTATCGCTGCTGGAATAGGTTCGCTGTTCAATTTTAGTACCATTGGTATTCGAATTGTTAATTACGTCCATAGCCTTGCCGCTTTTCACGCTAATTACCTTGTAATCGTTTCCGCTTATTTGAGTAATTGTCCATTGTTGATTAGTAGCGCCATTATACGGCCATTGAATAATTGAAGCTCCGTCGGCGGTTGAAGCACCACTAACGTCCAAAGCCTTGCCACTGTTTTGAGCTATGATTTTATACGTTCCACTTAAAACGGCATCGTTAATAGTTAAGGTAAGAGTTGCCGGACCGGTTCCCGAGCTGTTGGAAGCACTGAGTCCTACATTAAAAGTTCCTGAGACTGATGGCGTACCAGATATAACTCCCGTGCTGGTGTTGATGCTAAGGCCTGACGGTAAACCTGCCGCAGCGTAGCTTGTAGGTGAATTAGTTGCGGTTATGGTATAAGTGAAGGGGGTTCCCTTTGTTCCGCTGGCAGTGGTGGCGCTGGTAATGCTAAGAGGCAATTGAAGCATCGCTTGTATTTCTGATGCACTTAAAGCCCTGTTATAAATACGAAAATCGTCAATACTGCCTTTTAAGTAAGGATCCGCAAATTGAGAACGGCCAATGTAATTGTTAATAGTAGCGCCCAATTGAGAGGGGTTAATGGTCATTCCGGTGTTTGTACTAACAGAATCACCATTGATATAAAGCTTCCCGGTATTGCCTGAAAGAGTTACCGCAATATGCGTCCATCCTAATGGGAATGCAGTTGGGGCGTCAATTACTTGTTCAGTTCCTCCATTTTTTATTGCAAAACGCGGAAGTCCTGTACTTATGCGAGGTGAAAAATACATGTACGCAGAGGTACTATT
>Ga0307408_100000766_pt1 | contig 25804 bp, 26 predicted proteins | sample 322Cmetagenome_FD_202116 | JGI IMG/M metagenome (GOLD analysis project Ga0307408, IMG submission 202116) | Maize rhizosphere microbial communities from greenhouse at UC Davis, California, United States - 322HYB-C-3 | ecosystem: Host-associated > Plants > Roots > Rhizosphere > Soil | place...
CGACGATCATGATGCCAGGGGCGCTGTAACGGGTGGGCATGATTTCAATCCTTTAAAACTTGGCAAAGCATTGACTCTAGCCTAGGGTCTGCGGTGCGCCAGGAGCCCTGGATAAGCGGTCATAGCGGCTTGCACGGCGTCTTCATAGTTTTTCTTGCGCCCTGTTTCATCTCTAAATGTGTTTAGCGCCCCTGACTTTCGGACTGATAAACCGTGCCAACCCCTACTCGCAACGCGCTGATCGCCCAACTCGCCGCCAACCCCGATGACATCACCGCACGCACATCGCTCTATCGCGACCTGCTCGATACCGGGGAGGCGACACTGGAAGGTTTGCGCGTCGCGGCGGGCCTGGGCGATCCGGCGGCTAATGGGACGGTGGCTCAACTGAACACCACGGCCCTGACAAATCGCCTCGGCCCATTGCTGCCGCAACTGCATGGCCTGCCGGTGGATCATCTGGAATTGAACAATGCCGAGCCAGAATGGTGTGATGCCCTGGCCGGGTTGCCCCTGCGCACGTTGGTGCTCAACAGCCCCAGGTTCATCTGCGGTCCGCAGATGTGGCAGCGTTTGCCTGCCAATGCCCTCGAAACCTTGGAAGTCAGTAATTTTTCCCGCGACGATAACGCCCAGTGCCTACCGCCGACCACGCGGTTGCGCCGGCTGAAGTTGCAAACCTACGGCGAAGATTTTGATGACCGTTTTCTCCATCAACTGAGCGACAGCCCGTTGCAGGAATTGTCGTTGAACCGTTGCGACGACATCACCGACGATGGCCTTAAAGCACTGTCACGCCTCAAGCTGCGATCTTTGACGTTGCAACGCGTGGGCGAGTTGACGTCCCGTGGCATGGCGCAGTTGGCCAGTCATCCCCTCGAACGGTTGTCGCTCAGTGACCGCGGCGCGATCCTCGATGATCCTGCCTGGCTTGGCGACTTGACGGGGTTGCGCTCGTTGAGTCTGGACGACTGCTACGCAGGCGAGAGTGTGTTGCAGGCTATTCGGGGGCTGCCTTTGGAAAAGCTTTCGCTCCAATCTGCATTCATCTGCGAAGACGACCTTGAAATCCTGGAGGGAATGCCGCTCACGGAGCTGAACCTCAAGTGCCTACGGCAGGTGATCGAGCGGCTCGACGTGCTGCACGGGTTTCCTTTGAAGCGCTTGGGATTGTCTGATGTGCAAGGTGTCTGCGCAGATACGTTGAGTGATCTGCGCGGGTTGGACTTGGAGTCCCTGGAGTTGTCGTTGAACGACATCACCTGGAAGGAACTGAAGCAACTGGCCGGCCTGCCGCTGAAGCGGCTCGATCTGAGTTTTTGCCGGGGCATCGATGGCAAGGTGTTGCGCAAGCTCGTCGAGTTGGGCTTGCCGTTGGAGCAGCTTGAAATAAGCGGCCTGGACCTGCGCGACGCGGACCTGGCCTGTTTGCGCGACCTGCCCTTGCAACGCCTGGGCTTGCTTGACAGTCCATGGCTGACTGACGCCGGTGTGGCCCATCTCGCGCGTATGCCGTTGCGGGACCTGGCGCTGGGTGCTGATCCAGGGGAATCGCGGATCACGTCGGCCGTGGTGCCCGTATTCGAGCAATTGCCGCTGCAGAAGCTGTGGTTGCCCAATTGCTCGGGGATCGATGCGAACGGCTGGGATCGCTTGGCCAGGTTGCCAGCCCGTGTGACAGGCCCGGGAATCTGACGCGCTGATAGGAATAGGCAATGCCCCAAGGCAAACCGGCATAGGTGGGCCATTTTTCGATCGTTACCATGGCCTCCTGTCTACCCATTTGGAGTTCACCATGCACGACAGGAAAACCCTCTTCATCACCGGCGTGAGCAGTGGCTTGGGCAACGCCCTGGCGCAAGAGGCGCTTGCAGCGGGCCACCGCGTCATCGGCACCGTGCGCAGTGAGGCGGCGTTGCAGGCCTTCGAAGCGCTTTCCTCGGAGCGTGCTCACGGCGTGATCCTGGATGTCACCGAGTTCGACCGAATCGATAGCGCAGTGGCAGCGGCAGAGGCCAGCCACGGCCCGGTCGATGTCTTGGTCAACAACGCCGGCTACGGTCACGAAGGCATCTTCGAAGAATCGCCGCTGGAGGAAATGCGTCGCCAGTTCGACGTCAACGTGTTTGGCGCGGTCGCGGTGACCAAGGCGTTCGTGCCGTATTTTCGCCAGCGCCGTGCCGGTCATATCCTCAACATCACGTCCATGGGCGGCACCATTACGATGCCGGGTATTTCCTATTACTGCGCGAGCAAGTTTGCCCTCGAAGGCCTCTCCGATACGTTGAGCAAGGAGCTGCTACCGTTCAACATCTTCGTGACGGCCGTGGCGCCCGGATCGTTCCGCACCGATTGGGCAGGTCGTTCGATGCAGCGCACGGCGAGGAGCATTGCCGACTACGACGCCAGTTTCGATCCGATACGCAAAGCGCGCGTGGAGAAAAGCGGCAAGCAACTGGGCGATCCTCGCAAAGCGGCGCAGGCGATGTTGCAGATCATAGCCAGCCCGACGCCGCCCGCGCATTTGCTGTTGGGCAGCGATGCACTGAACCTGGTGCGCGACAAACTCAGTCGGGCAGCCAGCGAGATTGATCAATGGGAAGCGCTGACCCGTTCGACCGACGGTTGAACGGCCAACAAAAGGGGGCGTCGATGACTCAGGCCGCTGCGCGCATGGTGCAGTTGATGGAACAGCTTGCGCCTGTCGAGGGCTACAACCTCAGCGCACTGCACGACATTCGTTTCCTTCGCTCGAACCGGCCGCTGACGCGCACGCCGGTTCTGTACGAGCCCGGTATCGTGATCCTGTGCCAGGGGCGCAAGCGCGGCTATCTGGGCGATGAAGTCTATGTGTACGACGCCCAGCATTACTTGGTGGTATCCGTTCCGGTTCCGTTCACCATGGAGACCGACGCCAGCGCCGAGGAGCCCATGCTGGCGATCTACATGCGCCTCGATTTGCAACTGGCCAGCGAGCTGATGTTGCAAGTGGATGAGACCCTTGGCCCCAGCGATGCCCAACCCAAAGGGATGTACGCCTCGCCCATGGACGATCAGTTGCGCAGCTCAACGCTGCGTTTCCTGGAAGCCATGAGTCATCCGGGCGACGCGCTAATTCTCGGACCGTCGCTGATCCGGGAAATCTACTACCGGATCCTCACCGGCGAGCAGGGCGGCTCGATGCGCGCCGCCCTCAGTCGCCAGGGGCACTTCGGCAAGATCACCCGGGCGATCCGCAAGATCCACGGCAGCTACCACGAGCATCTGGATGTCGAAATGCTCGCCCAGGAAGCAGGCATGAGCGTGCCCAACTTTCACCTGCATTTTCGCAGCGTGACAGACTCCTCGCCCATGCAGTATTTGAAATCGACGCGCCTGCACCAGGCGCGGTTATTGATGCTGCGCAACACCATGAGCGCCTCGACGGCAGCGTTCAACGTCGGCTACGAAAGCGCCTCGCAATTCAGCCGCGAGTTCAAGCGGATGTTCGGCAGGACGCCCCAGGCCGAGATTGAATGGATGAAGGCGACCTATGCGTTGCCTGCGCCTGTTGGTCCGTCTGTTTATGTTTCGTCGCATTAGGACGGGGCGAAATCGCGCCGGTCAGTACGCGTCAATCAGGTGCGTTCAAGGAGCGGTTCATGGCGACAATATCGGCATGGCTTGGGTTGGGGCCGAGCCGCTCGAAGTGTTTAGGAAACTCGTCTCGTTTCACAGCGGCTTGTCCTTTGGAGGCGGTCAAAAGCGCCTTGCGCAGAGTCTCGGCGTCGTAGTCGCAGCAGTAGCCTGGCGTACACGGTTGCTGTCTCCAGGACTCTTCCAGGGAACCTCCGTCCACCGGATCGAAGCCCGCTTGGTTGACCAGGGACATCACCGTTTCCTTCGCCTTGGGATCGTCGCCAGCCACTGCCGCTGCCAAGCGACCCGGGGTGCCTTCGGCACTGCCCAACTCTGCCAAGGTATAAGCCAGGATATTGTTGAAAGCCTTGATGACGGGGCGCCCAATCTGCTTCGAAACCCAAACGCTTTCCGTCATCCCTTGATCAATTTCAGCAATGTTGGGGTCACGTAGGCCAGGGTAGTAATTACTCGTGTCCACCACCGGGACGCTGCCCGGTACAGCGGCAAACAGATCAGCAGGCAGTGCGCTCAACGCCGGTAGCGGTATGGAGAGCACGATCACATCCGCACCCTCGACTGCGCCGCGAATGTCCACCGGTTCGGCTCCAATCTCTTCGGCGAATGCGCGAACGCCGTTGATGCCTCGAGAGTTCGCAACACGTATGTCGTGACCCGCTGCCTTGAATTTGCGAGCGAGGGTGCCCCCGATATTACCGGTTCCGATGATGCCGATTTTCATGGCTGAGCCTCCTGGGTCATTTGTCTTGCACCGATTCTAGGAGGCTGATGTGATAATGGTAAGTACCTACCAAAAGGTGTGTAACTCACCATCGAGGAAGAAATGGAACGGGAGTGGGATTGCGGCGATCCGCAAAATCGTCGGAAATGGGCCGAGGCAACGACCGAAACGCTTCGCGTGCTGGAAGGGAAGTGGAAGATCATTATCTTGTGCCAGCTTTTTGCGGCGAAGGGCGCGCTGCGTTTCTCGGATCTGGAGAAGCTGATAGAAGGGATCAACCAGAAGATGCTGATCCAACAGCTAAAACAGTTGGAAAAGGACGGCATTGTGCAGCGGACGGTGTATCCGCAAGTGCCACCGAAGGTGGAATACAGGCTCACGCCCATGGGGCATGCACTCGGGCCGTCTATCCAGGCATTGATCGAATGGGCAGAGATGAGGCGCGATCACACCTGAGATGACTGTCGAGGCGCAATGGCCCGACGCGGGCGAAGCAACTTCAGCAATCCTTTAGCTTCGCCCAGAACTCCTCCGCCGATGGGCTAATGGCACCCGTTGGACGAGTGAGGTGAATATCCAGCGGGATATCCCAGCTTTCGTCGAGGGCTCGTACCAGGCGTCCGTCGGCGACCTCTTGCTCGGTCAGGCTGCTTGGCAGCCAGGCCACCCCTTTGTTTTCCAGCGCCATGGACATGAGCACCGCGGCGAGGTGGCTGCTGAACAGCGGCTTGAGGTGCAGGAACTCTTCCTTGCCCTGGAGTCGATGAGCGACGATGCGCCCCAGCCCGGACTCCTGGGTATACGCCAGGTACGGCAGCGTTGCGGGCGCATTGCCAAAGTTTGCGGAAGCGCTCGCCAGTGGGACGAGTACATCCTCGCCGACCTTCTTGCCCATGAACTGATCCGGGGCCAACAGCGGCGGGACGTCCGGATGGCGATGGCAAAGCAGGAACTGCACCTGGCCCTGGATCAGCATCTGCTCACAGGCCGCCATGCTATCGGAATGCAGTCGCACCGCCTCGATGGGGGCACCGTTCTCCGTGCTTCTCAGCCACTTCGGAAAAAACGTGAACGACAGCGAATGGGTGGCCGCGAATTGCAGCGTCTTGATCGCCATGCCTGCCACTTCCTGGGCTTCGCTGCGCATGCGATACAAGCGTCTAGCCGTCTCTTGGGCACTGGGCAAAATCTGCTTCCCAGCCTCGGTCAGCGTGGCACCTTGTGGCGTGCGAACGAACAGTTCCACACCCATCCAGTTTTCCAGTGCACGGACTCTGCGGCTGAATGCCGGTTGAGTCACGTGGCGCGCTTCAGCGGCGCGAACAAAGCTGCCGTACTCCGCCAATGCTGAAAAATCTTCTAGCCAAACGAGTTCCAAGGGCAATGCCTCCTGTGCATGGGGCGCGGCATTATTAGCATTGGGCGGGTGTCATCGCAAAGCATAACGTGGGGCCATCAACAACAAGAGGAACCCGCCATGCGCATCGTCGACATCCGTGAAAAAACCGTTTCCATTGCCTCGCCAATTGCCAATGCCTACATCGACTTTTCCAAGATGACCTGCTCGGTCGTCGCTGTCGTCACGGATGTGATTCGCGAGGGTAAACCGGTCATCGGCTACGGTTTCAACTCCAACGGTCGTTATGGTCAAGGTGCTTTGATGCGTGACCGTTTCCTGGCGCGCATCACCGAAGCCGACCCTGAGTCGCTGATCGATAAAGAACACAATAACCTTGATCCGTTCGCCATCTGGAAAACCCTGATGATCAACGAAAAACCGGGTGGCCATGGTGAACGCTCCGTTGCAGTTGGCACCATTGATATGGCGGTGTGGGATGCCGTAGCCAAGATTGAAGGCAAACCTCTGTATCGCCTGCTGGCCGACCGTTATCGCGACGGTGTGGCAGATGACAAGGTATGGGTCTATGCAGCAGGTGGTTATTACTACCCTGGCAAAGACCAGACCAAGCTCAAAGCGGAAATGCAGAGCTATCTGGATCGTGGCTACGACGTTGTCAAAATGAAGATCGGTGCGGTTCCTCTGGACGAAGATATCCGTCGCATCGAAGCGGTACTTGAAGTGGTAGGTGATGGTCGTCGACTGGCGGTCGATGCCAACGGTCGTTTCGATCTGAAGACCGGTATTGCATACGCGGAGGCCATCAAAAAATACAACCTCTTCTGGTACGAAGAAGTGGGCGATCCGCTGGACTACGCACTCCAGGCTGAGCTTGCAAATCACTACGAACTGCCCATGGCCACCGGGGAAAACCTGTTCTCCCATCAGGACGCCCGTAATCTTCTGCGTCACGGTGGTATGCGCCCTGATCGCGATTACCTGCAGTTCGATTGCGCACTGTCCTACGGCTTGGTCGAGTACATGCGCACCCTGAAAGTGATGGAAGAGATGGGCTGGTCTTCGCGTCGCGTCGTTCCGCACGGGGGCCATCAGATGTCGCTGAATATCGCCGCGGGCCTGCACCTGGGCGGTAACGAATCCTATCCCGACGTGTTCCAGCCGTTCGGCGGGTTTGCCGACGGGATTCGCGTGGAAAACGGCTACGTGGGCCTGCCGGACATTCCGGGTGTCGGCTTCGAAGCCAAGTCCGCCTTGTACGCCGTCATGCGCGAATTGGGCGAGGGCTGATAGCCCCGAACGCGGCCTCTTCGCCTGAGGCCGCCGTTATCCGGCGTCAACCGTTGGCGCCACACCACACGCCCATCACAACAATAAAATGAGGTGCTCCCGTGGAAATCTCCAAGTCCCGCTGGTATAGCCAGCTGTACGTCCAGGTGCTGATCGGCATCGTGGTCGGTGCCGCAATCGGTCACTTCGAACCGCAATTCGGCGCCAAGCTCCAACCTTTCGCAGATGGCTTTATCAGGCTGATCAAAATGCTCTTGGCCCCCATTATTTTTGGCACCGTGGTAGTCGGTATCGCCAAGATGGGCAGCATCAAGGAGGTCGGCCGGATTGGCGTCAAGGCGCTGGTCTATTTCGAGATCCTTTCGACCATCGCCCTGGTCATCGGCCTTGTCGTGGTCAACGTTGTAAAGCCTGGCGTTGGGATGAACATCAATGTCGACACACTCGATGGCAGCGCTATCGCCAAGTACAGCCAAGCCGCCACGGAGCAGGGTGGCACCATTGATTTCTTCATGAACATCATCCCGCAAACCTTCATCGGGGCGTTCTCCAATGGCGTCATGCTGCAAGTCATCCTGCTTTCTGTCTTGATGGGCGTGGCCCTGGTTCAAATGGGGGAAACCAGCAAACCGCTGATCAATACCATCGATCTGTTCCTGCAAGGGCTGTTCAAGATTGTTGCCATGGTCATGCGCCTGGCTCCGATTGGCGCTGGCGCGGGGATGGCGTTCACGATCGGCAAATATGGTATCGGTACGCTGCTGTCCCTCGGCCAATTGTTGATCGCGCTCTACGTCACCACCCTGGTCTTCATCGTGATCGTGCTGGGCACGGTGGCTCGATGGTCAGGCATGCCCCTGTTGCAGTTTCTCCGTTACTTCAAGGACGAGATCCTGATCACGCTCGGGACGTGCTCAACCGAGGCCGTGCTGCCGCGAATGATGGTCAAGCTTGAAAAGCTGGGCTGCAAGAAATCGGTGGTGGGAATGGTGCTGCCGACGGGCTACACCTTCAACGCGGATGGCACCTGCATCTACCTGACCATGGCCGCGATCTTCATTGCCCAGGCAACCAATACGCCACTGACGTTTATGGACCAGATGATCCTGTTGGGCGTTTTCCTGCTCACGTCGAAAGGTTCGGCTGGCGTGGCGGGGGCCGGATTCATCACCCTCGCGGCAACGCTCACCACCATCCACTCCATTCCGCTGGTAGGCCTTGTCCTGCTCCTGGGCATCGACCGATTCCTCAACGAAGCGCGAGCCGTGACGAATTTGATCGGGAACGGTATCGGCACGATCGCCATTGCCAAGTGGGACAATTCTTTCGATGTGGAAGCGTGTGAGCGGGAGATTGCGGCGATGAAAAATGAGAAGGCGGCGCGTAGGGTGTTGGCTGCGCAGAAGTGATTGGTATTGCTTGCTTGATGGTGCTGGGAGCTTGGTTTGACTGGATTCCAGGCACAAAAAAAGACGTCCGTGGACGTCTTTTTTTGTTGGATTGGTGGGCCGGGGTAATCTGAACTAGTCTGATAATCTATTGATTTTTATCATTAAATTTACTTTTTGATTTTCGTTGGAATACCAATTGGAATACCCCACGAGCATATGCATGGTCTGGCACGTCGCTTTTACGGCCTTGCTTCTCATTTATGTTTTGGGGTGATCTTCCTGCCGCTTTCAGAACACAGGTTACGCTTGATAAGAAGATGAAGGTGGTGAATGGTAGAAACCGGGGCGATTCAGTACTGGGTCCCCAGTCCGGTAGATCGGCCGTCATTTGCCAGCGTTCCAATCGATTGAAAACTGATTAACCAAATGGCTTTGTAGCTTTGGCTAATCTACGCAGTTACACATTGGTGAGGGGGCGAGGATTGCATCATGTCGAGGTATAAATTCTCCAGTACAGAACGATGGGCGATTTTTCTTGTGCATGGCATGAAGTGCTATCTGTGCAAAGTTCCGATCGACCTCAGCACGATGGTGGTCGACCATGTGCTGCCCGAGTACCTGCTCGATAGCCCCTCAGCTTGCAGCGCCGCTAAAGCGAAACTTGGCCTTCCCGCTTCGTTCGAGCTGAATTCTTTTGAAAATTGGCTGCCGGCCTGCAGCGTGTGCAATGGAACAAAGTCATCGGTCCAGTTCGAGCCTTCTCCCCTGATTCAGGTACTCCTGCAAAAACTTGCCGCTAAGGCGGACGAGGCTCATAGGGTTAGCGCTGAGGTCGTTCGCGCTCGTCAAGTAGCCAACGCGCTCAATGTGTTGGAGCGAGCGCATGAGAGCGGCGTTAAGCTGGAGGGGGAAGCCCGTGAGCGATTGTCAGTTCTGTTGCAATTTGCTTCAGCGCGAGAGTTTGTGGGCAGCGGACAGCCACTTCGTTTGACTCCGTCTTTTCAACTCGTGACCACGACGGTGAAGGATGCGCTGGGTTGGGGGACCACACACTGGTCTCTGCCTCCTCGTGAAGGGGGTGAGCCTTCATTGGTTGTCCTGTTTCGGGCGGAGCGAGGCGAGTGCGTTGATTGCGGTCTGATCCAACGGGTGTTTCAGCCAATCAACCAGGAAGGGGGTAGTGATGCGATCTGCGCCGTATGCCTATCGCGCCTCGACTGGATGGACCCTGTAGCCTTGGGAGATTTGCCAACGCACTACCGGGAAATATGAGGCATCTTGATATCCGTTTTTATGCGCACCGGTCAGTACAGCCAGCACGCCGCGATCATCACTTGAAACCGGGCAGAGGAGCTGCGGGTGTCAGGTCGATAGTGCTGCGCGTTCATTGTTGCGGCAGTTTTGTGAAAATAGGCCAGCGGTGGTGGACTCAGGAAAACTACGTCGGCGGGTTGGTTGTGACGATATAAACCCACCGCTCTTCCGGCTCTCCATGATCAGGCACTTCAGACCATCCCCGTCTTCTATGTCAACCAGGGTGATGTCCGTTCGGCGTCCTTTTCCATGTACCGACCAACTAAGCCTATAGCCTGCTGAGGATAGTACTTGCCCCATCCTCAGCGCTCGATCGTTTTCCGGTACTCAGACTGCAGTAACTCTCTCGCAGCGGCCTGATCACTTTCTCCCGATGGGCGCCCACCTTGGTTTCGTCTGCATCCCAAAGCTGGGTGAAACTGACTGGCTGTCTTTCCGAGCCTTCAACGCTTTCTGTCTCGGGCTTCGCTCCTCCCTCGCAAATAGTGTCAAGTCGATGCCTCCAACTTACAGGTGATAATGGCAAATTGATCCTTGCTTGGGATCCAATGTTAATATCGGCTTCCGGGCAATGACGCATCTTTTGCATGCGTTTGGCTTTGACGTATTTTTTTCTTACGTGTATGGTTTGATTTTCTTACGGGCAGTGCGTGATGGATATCAAGACGCAAATCGAGACATTGCTGAGTAGCTTTTGGGACAAGCGAGCGCAGGACATCATCGATGATCCTTTGTCGACCGATGAACTGGGTGCTCCTCTGGACTCCATCTCTGCTGTCGACGCTTTTGTCGGGATCGACAAGCTGGTCCAGCGTAAGCTGCCTGTCGAGCTGATCATTCGCCACGGGGGATACAACTCCAAGGTCCAGTTCATCACTGAAATTACCGATAAGGTTCTCCGCCATCTCAAGGAGCAGCCGAAATGAGTGATGTTATGTCGTCGGGAGGCAATGACTTCGGTAATCGCCTGCGGCAAGCCCGTGAATATGTAGGGCTTTCGCAAGAAGAAGTTGCGACGGCGCTAGGACTGTCTCGTCCGTCGATCACCAATATCGAACTGGGCGCCAGAAAGGTTGAGGCGGCGGAGCTTGGTAAGCTGGCCAAGCTGTACCGGCGGACACTTGACTACCTGTTGACAGGTGTCGAGCCAGCCCCGAACGGGCCGGAGCAACTGGCATTCCTGGCGCGGGCGGTGAAGGGCTTGTCCGAGAAAGATCTGGAAGAAGTGGCACGCTTTGCTGAATTTCTGAAGCAATCGTTGCGTAACCGCGGGGAGTAAGTCATGGCCGCACGCGACATCGCGGTGACGACAGCCAAGGTGGCTGCCGAGGTCTTTGCGTCCTCTCGCGCCATGGAGCGCATCGAGCAGGACGGCTACACGCGCATCGATCCTTTTCGTATCGCTGCAGGCGAAGGCGTTTCGGTGTTGTTACGGCCCATGGATAAGCTGCTCGGGGCCTTCCTGCGTGAGGAGCGGCCGGGGATTCTGGTGAACTCGGCTCGCTCTGCCGGCCTTATTCACATGACCTGCGCCCATGAATTAGGCCACTACTTCATGGGACATCAGAGTGCGCTGGACGAAACCATAGACTACGGTGGCAAGGCCGTAGTGATGGAGCAAGAGGCTGAAACCTTCGGCTACCACCTGCTGGTTCCGAAGCCTTTGCTGAGCATCATCTGCAAGCGAAAAGGATGGAGCAGGACATCGCTGACCAATCCTCATGTGCTCTATCAGATGTCTCTTCGCTTGGGCGTCAGCTACTCCGCCGCGGCTTGGTCTTTGGTTCGGCACAATGTTCTGACGTATGACGTTGTTCAGGGGTTGTTGAAAATTCCGCCTGCCTCGATCAAGCAATCTTTGCTTCAGGGGTGTTTGCCGGACGCCACGAAGGATGTTTGGCTATTCGACGAAACCGATCAATCCTCGGTGCTGGAGCCGCGTCCGGAAGATCACTTGGTGGTGCGCCTGAAAAGCCACGCGTCCGCTGGCTATCTGTGGCAGGCAGATTCTGCGGAGCGGGTGGTCGAGCAAGGGTTCACGCTGGCTCCATTATCAGTTGCGCTACCTGTGGGGCCGCAGAGGGTGGTATTTGGAGCCGATTCCACGCTGGATTACTTGCTGTCAGCGAAGGAGGTGGATACCGAAGAATCTCATGCAGTAACGCTTTCCGAAGTGCGACCATGGATGGGCAAGCAGGCCGGCGACGCTTCATTCTATTCCAAGACGCATTTCGAGCCGATCGCAGAAGGGCTGAGCCGTGAATCGAAGGCCGCTTTGATTCGAGAGGTCGCTGGCTCGTGATCACCATCGAGTGTCTGGTTGACAGCTCTCCGGTCAGGGCAAGAAATCAGGGTAATCGTCCGACCTGCGTGGCTTTCGCGGTGACCGACTTGAATCGCCGCTTTGCTGATGATGACTTGGGACCTGAATATTTCTACCGTGCGACGATCCGGAGGATTCCCGGTTGGCAGCCCGGTGATGGGGTTCAGGTCGCTGCTGCGGCTGAAGCGTCGCGGGCTGGTCATGCCCGGGAGACCGACTTTCCTTATCAGGTCGATGAGCCCGTTGTTCCTCTAGAGGCCTTACCTGACACCCTGGACTTGTTTGGTCACCCCATCCGCTTCTTCAAGGCCGATGTAGGCGAACTCATCATTCGCATGCGGATGGGAGTGCCTATTGGTCTAGCTCTGCGGCTCACCTATGAGTTCTATTTGCCTGTCAATGGAGTAATCACGTTCAGCAATTCGCTACTTACCGGAGCGATGCAGCATGCAGTGGTGGCTGTCGGTTTAGGGCATGACGCCCAGGGCGAGACCTGGTTTTTGACCCGCAACAGTTGGGGGGAGGCGTGGGGCCAGAACGGACATGCTTGGATCCCGGTTGCATATATTGCTGCGCATGCTACATGCGCATTTGGAGTGGAACATGGCAGTCCTGATTCAGCGTGACCGAGTGGTATCCGCGTGGCAGGCCGCTGCCCGCCATCTGGTGTCATGCCCAGATTACGTGGCTCGAAACTTGGTGTTAGAGATCACTTCGCCTGGGGTCCTGGAGGCGCAGGACAGAGATGTCATCGGCGCAGTCGATACCGCACTTCGCCAGCGCTGGTCGGGTCTCAGCGTGCAGACGGTAGCGGGCACCATTTTTCCGAACGAGATGTACCGCCGAGAAGGGCGCCCGGCGTTCTATGAGTCTTATCTGAACGCAATGGCTCGCGGGATGAAGGGCGGGACATGGGGCACCTACGCCTATCGAATGATGCGTAGAGTCAGTCGTGACGGCAAGACAGTCTTCAATCCACTGGAGGTTATCGTCCGCAAACTTCAGGCCTCCAAGACTGGACGCAGCTTCCAAGCGGTCTACGAGCTGGGTGTGGTGGATGTCGAATACGACATCCATGACGACGGATTTGGATTTGAGTTGCCGTTGTATGATCCTGCTGCCGATCGAAACAAACCGATGAATATGCCGTGCCTAAGCCATCTCAGTTTCAAGGTGACCGGCGACAAGCTGGATCTGACAGCGGTGTATCGGTCTCATTGGTACGGTCAGAGAGCTTTGGGTAATCTGATCGGGCTGAGCAACCTGCATAAGTTTGTCAGCGATGAGTCCGAATTCGAGAAAGGAGTTCTGACCTGCATCGCAACGCATGCCTATCTGGATGTGGAATCGCTGGGTGGTGCGAAGGCCGCTAAGCAGATGCTTGCGGCATTCCCTGACTAGAACAGCGAACCCTGTCGCTTCGAGCTAAACGTTTCCACTGGGATGTTGTATAGGGCACTCATTCCGTTGCGGAAGTCCTTGATACCGCCGTAGCTAGGGTGGCGAATGGCAATAACTTCGACATCGAAACGGCTTGCGTAGTTATAGGCATCTCCGCCAATGGCCACCACCCGGCGCACACCTAGCCACTTGATCAGTGTTTCGTTGAGCAGGTCTACCTTCTGCAGTTCGCGCGCGGTGAACTTGCGATTGGTGAATGGGTTGCCTGGCTCGTGCGGATGAAACGGGAAAACGTTCCATAGCAGCGGCGGAAGGGCGAGCGCTCTGAGTACTGACCAGATTTCGGAGGCGGTGCGCTCGACCACTGCAGGGCCGACCGTTGCCTGCTTGAAGCTAGAGCCCGGGTAGCGCTGCATCATTTCCGGCAGGTGAAATTCATCGGTGAGCGCAAGCCCAGTCCGCCGCCCGCCGCGATAGCCCAGATCTCGTCCCATCCAGATGGTGTCGACACCGATATCGGTCGCGGCCTTCAGATAGCCTCGCAGATTGCGCCGGCGGGCAGCGACAGCATCGCTGCGGTCATGGACGGGGCACTTGTCAGCGTAGGGATTGAACACATTGTCCAATTGCAGTTCAGACAGGGCATTCACAAAGGCGGTAGGGTTCATGGCTGCTCTTTTTTTTCCAAAGGTTCAAAGTGCATGGTGTGCTCTTGCACGTTGATATGTACGGTTCCGCCTCTGTGCTCCTGCAATTCGCGGAAAACCTGAAATCCGGTCAGGATCGCTTTTTCCCACTGCCACAGCTTGCACGCCTCGACCTCGTAGCCTTCAACCATGCTTTCAATCTGTTTTAGCACGCTGTAATCCAGCGCGCCTGGGTTGGCATCGATATAAAACTTGCGGCTCTTAGCATGGTTGAAGATCCAGGTCGCGATGCCTTCCTCGATGATCATCGCACGGGCACCGTCTTCGTTCTCGTCTTTCTTAGGGTCAGACTTGCGCTTGCGTTTGAGCAGCGCGCGCAATACTGGCGACCAGCCTAAGAACGCAACGTAGGCAAGATGGAAAACGTCGTGGAAGCGGTAGTCGTCCGGCTCGTTGCTGTTATCTGTGAGCCGATCCCCAATGAATACCCCCTTCAGGCTCTGAACCACATAGCCGTTCTCCCGGGTGCCTCGCTCGTTGAACTCCATGGCCAATTCGGCGGGGAATTGTTCATGATCAGGGCACTTGAGATCAAACGCTGGGGGATAAACGGCTTCGTCATCCGGCCATCGGCTGAGGATTTTGTCGATGTTGCTCCGGGCCACGTCCTCAAATCTAAGATCGAAACTGGCGCAGGCTATGGCCAGCTCTGCCAAATGAATGCCGAGATTCAGGCTGCGGGCTGCGGGAGCCAAGGCGCGCATAGAGTTAAACGAAACCTCGGCTAGCACGCCTGCCCGGTTCGCCAATCTGGCAAGCTGAGTGGAGCGGTCGACATTGTCCGGGCTTCTGCGCATTTCCATGAGGCTGTCGATGTGCCGGAAAGTCACGGGCAGGATAGGAGGCTTCTCGCTTTCCCCAAACTCCGAACGCAGATAGGCGATGCAGCTTGCACCTATTTCATCCGGGCCGACATCGACGGATGCCGCGATGTTGATCAGATACCACAGTGCATCTCCCAGCTCCTCTGCAGCCAAGTCGTTGACGGAAGCTGCTAGACGGTCACGACCAACCTTTTTGACTGCGGAGAGTAGCCCTCCCACTTCACCGAAGTAGCCGAACTTCAGCTTCTGGTAACCGCCTTCATCCGTTTGAAACTGGTTGGTACCGCCAGCTTTCAGTCGGTATTGAGGGATCGACAGCGAGGGTAGTTGCGGTGTTGGTACCGGCATGGAAGCTCCCTTTCCATTGTCAGATGCCAGAGTGAGCATCTCGATGAGCTTGGATCATCTCGGATCGCATCTGCCTTGCGCAACTGACAATTTTCTCTCTATCAGCACCGTACGCCCCCATTGCTAGTGCCCGCGTCCTGACAGACTTGGTTACATCATAGTGTGGATAGAGCGTCTTGGACTGGAACCAGCTGCGTCTCAAGCCGAGCTTATCGGCGAAGGCATGCAATTCTTCCAAAGAATCGGCGACCAGATGGCTCCATTCACGGCCACGCCACTTGATTCCCTCTGCATCAACATAGACCGCCATGGTCCTCGCCTTAAACAGAAAAGTGTGCAAATATTTTGCACACAGTTGGCAAAAAAACTCAATCGAAATGAATGCATCAGACCTCGGTAGAAGTATAAAGGCAGTACGTAGGCAGAGGGGGTTTACCCTGAAATACCTGCAAAAAAACACGGGAGTTCACTACACCCAGATCTCCAAGATGGAGCGGGGCGGCTGCAAATTGCTGAGTAAAAACTTGCTAACTATTTGCAATTTTTTGCACATTTCACATGCGCCGGATAGTCAGCTCGTCCCCTCCGAAAGCGTGGTCGACACGGTGCAGGCGATCATTCGCTCATGGCCGCAAAGTGAGGGGTTAATTCGTCATTTTCTGGAAGGGATTGAAATGGCACTTGAGGGTGGATGCCGTACTGACGGGCATGGCCAACGTCTTCCCTAGTTTTCACTGGGATACAACGCTGGCGTGATCCTTCGAATGCTACCGGTTAGATTAGCCCCAGGAAGCTGGTCGGCCTCTGCGGCCCCGATCGGTGATCTCCTTGAACCAGGCATCGATTTCGGCCCTGAAGTCTTTCGAAAACCCGTTCCGGTAGTTTCTCGAATGTGGGTAGAGATCGTCTCCTTCGAAGTCTCGTAGGTGTTCAGGAATCTCTACTGCGCTCGCCCCCCAGTAAATAAATTCTTCACCGATCAGAACGTTGTCCGAGCCGGTATCCCTGTTCAGGTTGTCCCGGTTCAATGCTCCTCCAGCGAAGCTGTGATGTGAGTCTTCTTGAATCCAGCCATCGCCGTCCCGACGGTAGATGTTATCTCCATAGGCCATGCTTTTGCTCGCACGCAGATTGGGTCGCTTGATTCTGAACGCTTCGTGCTCCCAGTATTCTTGAAAGGACATTTTCTGGGAGACTCGCATCGCGAAGATCATCCTGCCTTCTAGTTTCAGCGCTTTGCTGCCACAGCCAATGATGATGTCTCCTCTCTGGGCTCCCTCCCTGATTTGTGGTTTGCAGGTGCCCAGAGTACAGATGCCATGAAACGGGTTTGGCGCAAAGCCGTAATCCCTCACGAGCTTGTAGGAGAATACTTTCGGTAGATCACTCATTGGCACTCGACCCGATCGATGTCGCGTTCTTCTCGTGGACTGCCGTCTGCGCGCTCCCAGACCGGTTCTCCCCCGATGACCTCATCCAGTCGCGGACTGTCGATCGTAAGTACGGAGTAGGCGTGTTCATCGAATACCTGAGGTAGTGACTCGACGTCTTCGGCGATGGCCACGATACGTGTGCCACGTGTTGCAGCATGTTCCGCGGCACCTTCCAGGCACTCATAGCCTTCCTCCGGGATCAGGAAAATGCTGATCACGGCGTTGTCAATGCAGCTCTGGATCTCATAGGAGACAGGCAGATCCGCCTGAGCAGCTTCAACTTCAGGTTGCTCGGCTCCGGTCATGCAGACCTCGAAACCTCTTTCGTTCAATTGTTGTGACACGGTCTGGGCTTTATGTTCGAGCCCTGTCGTGAAGACGATGCACGCCTTATCGCTCATCAGTGAAACTCCTCAACCGGGTGTGTGGGTAGTTGGACGGATTGAAGGGAACCGCTGTAGCCAGCGTTCCAAGACGCAATAGGCGGACGGCGGCTATTCATCGTCGTCATTGCCTTCGCGAAAGCTGATCGTGTGATTCTCGAAGTCCGCCATCACGTAGCCTTTTCGCTTATTAACGAGCTGTCGGAAGATGCTGAAGCCGTCCATGATCGCCTTCTCCCATTGCCACAGTGCGCACCAGGCAACCTCGTACCCCCTGACGAAATCCTGAATGGACTTCAGCAGGTCATAGTCGACGTGATCGACGGTCTCGAACAGCTCGCACTCAAGCCCGCGGCCAAAGATAAACGTGGCAACCCCTTCCTCGATGAGGATGGCCCGGGCGCCGTCTTGGTTTTCGTCAATTTCAGGAACGCATTTGCGCTTCAGGTGGAGGAGTGCGCGGAGCACCGGGGACCACCCCAGATGAACTGCAAACGCCAGGTGGAAGACATCGTGGAAGCGGTAGTCATCACGCTCCATTTTGTTGTCGGTTAGGCGATCGCCAATGATGATCTTGTTGCACTTCTGAATGACGTACTGCTTCTCGCCTGCAGTCTCTTCGGCAATGTAGAACTCCAGCCGTGGAGGGAATCGTTCATTCTTGGGCATCTCGGCATCAAAGCGCGACGGGTAGGTCGTCTCTGCCGGCCAACGACTGAAAGTCTTCTTGAGGTTTCCAAGCGCCGCGGCGCCCATGTCCACATCGGCTGAGTTCGCTGCGGCGACCAGTGCCCGGAATATCTCTACCATGTGAGCAGAAAGCTGGTCGCGGTTGCGCTTGAACGTGCCGATTTTGAAGTCATTGAGCAGATCGCCCACACAGCCGGCGAGCGCAAGGACCTGTGTGCTGAACGACTCTTCCGAAACCGTTTTGCCATCTCGACTCTGCAGGTCGGCAAAACCCAGGTTGGGATCCTCAGGCATCACGCTCTCCCAGTCCTCTAGGCCGCGAAACGCCTGTTGAGCGATCGTAGGCAGGTCGAGCTGGGCTCGCGTGGCCAGCGTTGAGAAATACCAGAGCGTGTCGCCAAGCTCCTCGAGGATGGTTGCGCTGTAGCGCTTAAAGGCTGCCCTATCTCGCTGCAGTTTCTTGAAGGCGCTCAACAGGCTGCCGACCTCACCGAAAAGCCCGAGAATCGTGAGCTCCAATCCGGCATCTGGCAGCTTGTCGGTCGTGTGCGCAATGCGCTGGTATGTGCTGATGCTAATCCGGTCGTCACGTATCTCTGATGGCAGGATGACGAATTGTTCAGGCGTCTTTGACGGGTCGAAAATTTCTTTCGATGAAGGTGAAGTCTGTGCGTCCATGCAGCCTCCGGCTGAACTGAGATCTCAGGCTCGACTGTCAGCGCCGTGAAGTCGATTTGATATCATCATGATGGATCCAATGTGAGCTGTTCAAGTCCCGAGCTGGTGATTCGGACGGAGAGTCGTGCTGCTGACATACTCAGTTACAAAGACGTCGTTCATTCTCTTGCTTCAAGAGCGGATATCGCTTTATAGCCATTCGCGGGTGTCGGAGGGCATGCCCTCCGACCACTGAAGCTTGGCTGATTACGACTGGCGGTGCATCTGGATCTTGAAAGGCTTGCCAAACGGATCCGTTGCCTGAAGTACGACGATATCAGAGGAGACGAACTCTAGGCTGTATTCATCGGACATACCGCTAGGGTAGGCGTCGCTCAGTTCGGGGGTAGGTTTACCAGATAGCTTCTCTACCAGCTGTGGGGTGATGTCTATTCCCGCTACCTCGATGGATTTGGTAGTCGAGTGTATATTTTGCAATGTAATCGACATCCGCTCGCTGTCAGCAGTCCAGTTGCCGGCACCTATAACGTTGTAGCTGAATTTATAGCCTTGCTCCTTGATCTTGCCCTCTAGCGTGATGACGCCAGAAACGTTGTATTTCCCCTCATGAAATAAGTTGGTGCGACCTTTGAAATGCAGGGTGCCATCGGTTACCGGATAGGAGTAATCGCTGTCCCATCGACCAACGACATCCGGGTTGAAGTTGGTGAGCGGATGGAAGATAAAATATAGGGCGGCGATGCCCGCCGCGCTACTGAAGAAGGATGTGACGGAAGCCACGATTTTCATGACCGGTGACAGCTTTTTGAAACGCTCAATAACACGCATGAACAGAGTCCTTTTAAACATCGAAAGCGATCTAATACAGAGAGAGTGAAGCGTTATAGATCAACGCGGAAAAAGATTTCCAACTCGAACTATTACGCTTAAGCCTGGCCAGTCCCTGTTTAATGTGGCCGGAATTTCCCCCGATTGCCCACAAGGTGTTGGCGCTGATTGAAAACTGGTCTGGCCAATTCCTAGCTTGACCCAGCTGAGCTAACTAAGCCTAATTAACTGTTTAAAACGGCAGCTTGGCATTGTTCAGTGAACTCACTTTCTAAATCATGCGCGTAATACAGCGCATCTAACCAGAAAAACCCACCATGGGGCGTCTTATCAGCTAACGATTTAACATTGTTGCCGCTGAGCTTCGGCAAGTGCAAATTTATGATCTCAAAAGCGAAAGATACGGATGCCATCGCCCTATGCGCTTTGTGGGACTCCATTGCCCCTACAAGGCCTCTAGGTAGACGCTTGCGCAGCGGCAGCTTATATCGCGTCTTAGCACTAAAAGCCAATTCAGAATAAATCCAAGGAGAAAGCGTGCGATCTCCTTTAGCGAACCCTTCATGCCCTTTGATACTTACGGAGTTGTGGGTATTGAAAAATATGAAACACTCCGTTGCATCAATCATTCGATGTAGCTCCTCATTCAACATTAAAAACAGAGAAGCCGCCACTTCATTACATTTGTCGTAGGAGAAGTTAGTGATTCCGTCCACATCTTCCTTATCTGAGTAATGAGCATTGATTTTCAATAGCAGATCACCCACATAGCCCCACACACAGGAGTCCACGAAGACTTTGACGCCTCGTTTTTCCAGAGAAAGCGCAAACTCAATAGCTTCACGCTCATCGCGATGGGAATGCGACAAGAATACATGGGCGTCCTGCTGTGGGAAGATTTTTTTAGCGAGTTGCTTCGCATCAATCACGTCCTTGTTATCAATCTGCCCTATAACATAGTCAGCTAGGTCATTGACCGCCGCGTCACGGGCCTGTTTGCGATAATCATCAATCGCCGCGTTGCTGATCATCTCGAACGGCTTATAGTGCTCAATTTCAAAACCCAGATACATATTGCCCTCAGCTCTTTTTAACTAGAATCCGATCTTTGCCTATAAAATTGCAACTTAGCTCCGCAACCATGATTGCAGCGACACGGCTGAATTCGTCCGTTGTGAGTACACCATCCAGAGTTCATTTGCGTGGCCCTCAAGCTTTCCCCAAATTATTCTTGGGTACAAGCCCATGTACTCCCAGGATGACCAGCTATCAACACCTGCAGAATCAGAGGCACCAAAAATGGCGATTTTGTGGATTCCCTTTTTTCCATCGGCGACGCCTAGCTCCCAAGGAACCCATCGGCTATCTTTGCTATTGGGACTCGTCAGGAGCACGAACCGTTTGCACTCGACAATCCTCTTCTTTAACAACTCCGCCGTCTCTTCCGATGTGTGACTCGGCATTGCCGGGTCTACCTCATCGATATAAGGGACGCCCCCATGACTAGCGATAACCTCAATAGCCCCCTCCACCAATTCCTCATCTTTACTGGAATGAGAGATAAATGTCAGGTTGTGCACTGATGAAGTCAAAGACTTCGTGAAATGCCGGCCCTGAGGGGCATTGGCAGCAATATTTTTTAGCTCGGTTCTGGTGACGTTACGAGCCATTTTACTCAGCCGTTAACCGCTAATTGATTGTTCCTGAGCCCGGGTTCAGACATCTACCGAGACGGATCATTTACGAAAGCCCAAAAATCCGAGCGCCCTTCAGATGCATCCTCTACATACAACCGCTGGTCCAGTTGGTTGACCAAAGGATACAAACCTTAGTATTCCTGCCCATCGAATCCGAAGCTCACTGTATCTACGAGGGGAAGGATAGCGACCCCACCGTCCTTGTAACCGTCGAAATAACCCAACTCCCAAGGCATCCATTTGGACTGACCTGATCGATCAGTCGCGATATAGACTAGGCTTGAGCAGTTGCGCATGCGCTGACGCAAGCGCTCCGCCGTTTTCTTGTCAACATGCTCGCGATCTAGCTCTGCATCTTCAACCCAATCAATGTAAACGCTGTGTCCCTGCTCTTTGAGCAGCATGGCCACGCCTACTACCAGATCCTGATCCAGCATCGAATGGGACAAAAACACATCGAACCGCTCATCCGAGTAGGACTCTAGTCTCCCGCAACTTGATCGAGCATATTTTCCGAGCGGCGCGCAGCAGCCTTTGCCTGCTCCTTAGTAACAAAAGCCATGTATACCTCTTAGAAGAATGAGAGAGTGTGCTTACGCGCACTCTTTGATAGCCGTCTCGATCCAGGTAGGCAGATTTGCTTTGATGACCCCGTACGCGTCATTTGAACTCGGGTCGTACACCTTAGGTGTATAGACCGTTCCGTTGGCCCGCTTCAGAGTCAAGGAGCTGAAGGGATTAGTTCCGTATACCCCGATACCAGCATTCGGGCATTTGAGGTTATGGATGCGAACACCTAGCACTGGAATACCCAGCTCCCAAGCCCTCATGATTTCGTATCGCACCCACTTACGGCTCGCTGTTTCCGCTCCGATCAACACCACTAGGCAGGTCTTGCGCTGGAGATTCTCGGTGATCCAACGCTTAACGCCCTCATCAGAGCGCTTGATTTCTTCCCAGCGGTTTGGGCTGACCGGCTCATCCCCGTCGATAACACCCATGTTACGTATCTGCTGGACGCGCAACACGTCCTGGCCAAAATGGAAGCTGTAAAAAACGTTACGTTTCATGGATCACGCCCCCTCCAATTTCTTAACGATCCTGAGTACTATGTTCTCGATAGCTTTGGCGTCAGTCGAGCTTTCGTTTAGTTTTTTCAACTCGTCGGCCAGCCAAAGATCTTCAGGCACATAGCTACCGGGATCGGCAATCACTTTATCGGCCAGTTCTTTCGCCATATAGCCCGTTGCTCCAATTGGTACTGGAACAACGCCTTGGGCAACAGCGATGTCGAATTCCTTTTGGACTCCTCCGGCGTTTTCGATGCCGTTTTGGCCAACCTTATTGCCAAAGACAAATAGCGCGATGCCTGACAGCGAGATCATGCGCTCGCGGTACTGTTGCCATAGCACGCCCAAATCTTGGCCCTGCGATGCCACCTGGGGAAACGGCCGCATGACCAACTGATCTTCTGAGTACTTCTCTGGATTTGAGTAGACAGCATCCAAGGCACCGTTGATAACGGCGCTTCCCACGCCCCATCCAAACCCATTGACTACGCGGTAGCCGGCCCGAATTAGGCTGGATGAGAGTGTGTGGATGAAGTTCAGCGCATCATTTTTGTCCCAGTCACCGTATTCTTCCGCGCTGCCCGCAATGAAGATGGTTTTCTTGAGGAACTGCTCCTCAATCGCCCTCAGAATTTTGGGAATGTCTTTGTAATCTTCTACCAGGAGCGTTTGGATTCCAAATCGCTTTAGGTCTCGAATGTGCAATTCCTGCTTGCGCTGGCGGTACCGTACCGCCTCATCGTCCTCGTTTTCATACGGAGTGGAGGGTTCACGGCGCAGGAAGCAGTAATGCTCACGCCGCGCATGCGGTGGCACGTGTAGTCGACTCAGTACGTAATCAAGGTTCGGATCGGTGAAGCTGAAGCCGATGAAGAGGAAGGTCTTGGAGATCAAATCACCGCTCAAAGCCGTGACAAAGGCCTCGTGCGTCTTGTAGTACTGCTCGTATTGAGATTTATAGAGTATCGCCTCTGTGGGAGACAGGGCATCTCCGTGCATTTTGTAAACCACGGCATCCCGCTTGGGTCGCGTGGTCAAGAGGTCGGAAACCTGGTGCTTAACGTCTGGAACACGCTGGTTCTTACGCAGCGTATCTTCAATGAGTTGGTCGTAGTTGGTCGTCCAGTATGTTCTGATCGGCAAGCGGGCCAGAATTTGATGCGATTGCGTCGGCTCCGCATGCTCGGAGAACTCGTCAATGATGCGACGCGCTAATCCACCTGATCCGCTGCGCTCGTTAACGTGAAACTGGGCAAGCGAGACAAGGTCGTGCTCCTTGTCAACCGAAAGCCCTAGCTCTTCCGCCACCTCTCGCATCAGCTCTGGCCAGTTCACGTAGCCGCTATCCCGAGAAAGCCCAGCCCCTGCAAAGACTGCGGCAACCCCTTCATTCAAATCCCGGACGTACCGGCGAATAAAAATTTCAATTTCTGCTGAAAACTTTTTCCGCATACAAGCGTCTTCCTTAGACACGCGCCAGCAAATAATCTGCGGCGGTCTAATCAACGCGGCGCAGCCTAGAGCCACTGAACGGCTCACTAACTAACGCTACGCTAGTATCTGGGAATATCGCTGCACGACTAAAGTCGCCTTGAAATTTTCTGGAAATAGGATCCAAAAAAAAATAAATGTCGTAGTATAAAATAGGATCAGACCGTCTCCGAGTTATGGATTCAAAATGGAGTAATCTTGCGAAACTACCATTCTCCAGTTGAGCTATTTATCTAGCTTTCTACAAGTGGCGGGTGATCATCTAACAGGGTGGGGTCGACACGAGTCTTCGAGCCGCAAATCAGACGAAACTTAGAAGATTTGAGATGGTGGCATGCCCCGCAGCTCAGCCACAGCCTATTGGCGAGGAAGTGGTTTCCGCATCTGTCAGGCCAAGCTGCTCACTACTAGAAAGGGCACCTTCTTCCGCTAACCGGAAAGCCTGAGCCGCGATGTGTAACCAAAGAGATTTGGGCACTGTCCTTTGGCACTAGGTTTGGTAGCTCAGAGAAATAGTAGACCCGGCGTTCTCGTGAATGGGGCAGCACTCAAACACGCTCATTGAGACCCTCGCTTCCCAATCAACCCGCTTTGATGCCTGAGTCTGTAATTGACGTTTAAGATTTGCTTTTCCCGCCAAACCCTTCGATCAAGCGATCTTTGATCGCGCTGATCGGAGGGTTCACTCGCTTTTTTTCTCGAAGCCTCCGCGTTCCACCCTCCCATTTCAAATTTGATTAACGCCACGCTTGCTTTCACCCGTCAGTAATTCCGCGCGATCCTGTCGGGCGCAACGCTATTCAGTGTATGTGCGAATCTTTTCGTTGGGCATGGGTGTAGATGTGGCGACAGCGGCGACGCCGGCGACAACCCACGTAGAGTGTGGCCTGGGGAATGGCGACAGAAGTGGCGACAGTCGCCACTTTCTCAGCGCATTGACCGTGACGCTTGACCGCCTTTTCGTGTGGGTATAAAAATTGGCGCACGGATCGCTGTCGTTGACAGCACCAGCCCAGGTAGCCAGAACCTTGAAGGCTACGCCACTCGCGTGGTGGTTCTTCCCCAAGTGCGATTAGCGTCCGGCGGCTCGCACGGTCACTCCCCAAGAGTGATGGATGCCTACTCGACCAATCTGCCCATGCGGCAGACGATGGACCTACCTCGCTGCATTGCAACAACCTCACCTCTTGGCACACTTCGCTGCGCCAGACATCGCCCGTCTCTTTCTTCAGGAAAGAGACGGGCGCTCGTAGCACTGCTGCAAGCCACGTCGTACAAGGTATTGCCGCAACTCTCCTCGTGACAATCGGCCTGACAAATCCGATTCGTCGCCATCCACAACGACACAGGCACCGGTGCCGCAGCCTATGGAAAGGCTGCACCTGACTGACAGTCAGGCATGCCCCAGGTGTCGATGTTGTTGCTTTCTCTCACCCAGGATCTCCAGGTGCCGAACTCGTCAGTCGGCACAGCCTCCACCCGCCCGCATCTTTGAATGCGTCTAAGGAGGCCTGATTCATGGGGTTATGCCCTTGCTCCCGGTCGTAAGGAGCCGTTCGTTCCGCGTCAGTGAACACCTCACAGGCCGCAGGGGCCTTGATCCCTGATAACACTCAACAGCCGTGGCGGGACTGCGTGAGGACAACCAGCAATGATCGAGGAGAGGGCCCATGCAGCAGTTAGATCCGAAGCTTGAACTACCACGACCACCTCGACCGTTGATTGAGTCGAACCCCGTGCCCCAGCCTTATCCTGTGCAGGCACTGGGTGGGATTCTTGGGCCTGCGGTGGAGCGCATGGCCGAGGTCATCGGCGTGCCCCAAGCACTGGCCGCGCAATCGGTGTTGGCCGCCTCGGCCCTGGCCACTCAAGGTCATGCGGGCTTACAATTCGACGGGAGAAATTATCCCCTGTCGTTGTACTTGATCACGGTGGCTGCGTCCGGTGATCGCAAGACCGCGGCAGACCGATCCGCACTGCTGCCAGCGCGCCAATGGGAGCGTGAACAGTGGCAACACTATCGTGAACAGCTCTCCCGGTACCGTGCCGCACAGCGACAAGCGCAGCGTATCAATCCTACCGATCCCACCCCCACAAACAGCGTACCGCTCGAAGCGGAGCCTTCGGCCCCTCGGCTGATCACCACAGACCCGACGATCGAGGCCCTGATCAAGGGGCTCTGCCCTGACTTGCCGAGCATGGGGCTGTTCTGTGACGAG
>Ga0307408_100000767_pt1 | contig 25788 bp, 18 predicted proteins | sample 322Cmetagenome_FD_202116 | JGI IMG/M metagenome (GOLD analysis project Ga0307408, IMG submission 202116) | Maize rhizosphere microbial communities from greenhouse at UC Davis, California, United States - 322HYB-C-3 | ecosystem: Host-associated > Plants > Roots > Rhizosphere > Soil | place...
CACCAATTCGGTACTCGCCTATGCTGCGCCGGGCGGCGACGTGCAGTTGCTCGACGTCGAGCAGCTCGCTGCGTCCGGTGAAGTTGGCAGCGCGGTGCTGCTGCCCTCTTCGCGCTATCATCCGGCAGCCGGTGAATTTGCCGAGGGCGAGTTGCAGTTGCCGTGGCCGGAACCTGCCGTGGCGGATGCGCCGGCTGGCGCTATCATCGGCCGCTTTGCACGCAAGCTGGGCGGACAGGTGCCGGGCCGGCTGGTTGCCAGCGCCAAGAGCTGGCTGTCCCACACTGGCGTGGACCGCATGGCGCCGATCCTGCCGTGGGGTGCCTCGGACGACGTGGCGCGCGTCTCGCCGGTTGCTGCCAGCGCGAGCTATCTCGCACACTTGCGGGCGGCCTGGAATACCCGTTTTCCTTCAGCCCCGCTCGAGCAGCAGCAGCTCGTACTGACGATCCCCGCTTCCTTCGACGAGGGCGCCCGTGCGCTGACGCTGGAGGCAGCCCGCATGGCGGGTCTGCCGGACTTGCGGCTGCTGGAAGAGCCGCAAGCAGCCCTGTATGATTGGCTGTACCGGCATCGCACTTCGCTGGCACGGGAGCTGGCCGAGGCACGGCTGGTGCTGGTGGCCGACGTCGGCGGCGGCACCACCGACTTCACGCTGGTCAGGGTGGAGATGGCGGGAGGCAAGCCGCAACTGACGCGCATCGGCGTCGGCAATCACCTGATCCTCGGCGGCGACAATATGGACCTGGCGCTGGCGCACCTGGCCGAGCAGCGCCTTACCGGCAGTGCGGCGGATGCGGCAGCGCCGCAGCGCCTGTCGGCGGCCCGCCTTGCGCAGCTCACGGAACGCTGCCGGGCGGCGAAGGAAACACTGCTGGCGGCCGACGCGCTGGAGCAGGTTTCCGTGACCCTGCTCGGCGCCGGTTCGAAACTGGTCGGCGGCAGCCGCTCGATCACGCTGCAGCGCGACGACGTCGAACGCATTGTGCTGGACGGCTTTTTCCCCGCCAACGAAACGCAGCAGCCGGCGCAGGCCAAGCGCGCGGGTATCGTCGAATTCGGCCTGCCCTATGCTTCTGATCCGGCCATTACACGCCACCTGGCCAGCTTCCTGCGCCAGCATGCAACGGCTGCGCGTGAAGCACTGGGACTGCCGGACGACGGCAGGCTCCCCATCCCCGATACGCTGCTGCTGAACGGCGGTGTGTTCCGGGCGGCCAGGCTGGCAGAGCGGCTTGCCGGCACCCTGTCGGGCTGGCGCGGCGAGCAAGTACGCGTGCTGCACAACGAAGATCCCGATGTCGCGGTCGCACGCGGCGGTGTGGCCTATGCGCTTGGCCGGCAAGGGCTGGCGCCCGTCATCGCCGGCGGATCTCCACGCAGCTACTGGCTGCTGCTCGACAATGCGCGCGCCCCGGGCGTCACGCGCCGCGCCGTATGCCTGCTGCCGCGCGGTACCGCAAGCGGCCACGAAGTGCGCCTTGATGAACGCAGCTTTGCCTTGCGTCTCGGGCGGCCGGTGCGCTTCCATATCGCCACCACGCTGGCCGATGCAGTGCCGCCGCAAGCGGGCGACGTGGCCGACCTGTCGCCCGACGACCTGACCGTGCTGCCGGCCATCGCCACCGTCCTGCGCGACAGCACGGATGCCAATGCGCGCAAGGAAATCACCGTGCAATTGGCGGCCTCGCTGACCGAAGTGGGCACGCTGGAGGTCCATTGCGAAGGCAACGGACAGCGCTGGCAGCTCGAATTCCAGCTGCGCGAACATGGCTCCGACGAAGCGGGCGATTCCGGTGCCGGGAATGCCGGCGCCGATGCCGCCACGGCGGAGCAGTTGCCGGCACGCCTGCCCGATGCACTGGAAAAGATCGACCGCATCTTCGGCAGCCGCGCGCAACAAGTGGACGCCAAGGAAGTGCGCCAGCTCCGCAGCCAGCTCGAACACTTGCTCGGCGGTCGCGAACGCTGGGCCACGCCGTTGTTGCGCCACCTGTTCGACGCCTTGATGGAGCGCGCCAAAGGCCGCCGCCGCTCGGCGGAGCACGAGCGCACCTGGATGAACCTTGCCGGCTATTGCCTGCGCCCCGGGTTCGGCCATACACTGGACGAATGGCGCATCGAGCAGTTGTGGGTGATTTTTGAGACTGGTGTTCAGAACCACAAGGACAACCAGGTTTGCGCCGAATGGTGGACGCTTTGGCGCCGCGTATCGGGCGGCCTGCCGCCGGCTGCGCAATTGCGCCTGCTGGACGATTTCGCCTTCAACCTGCAAGCCGATGCCGGCGAACGCGGACGCCGGCCCGTCACCCTGGTCAACGGCAGCGAAGAAGACATGCTGCGCCTCGGGGCGTCGCTGGAACGCATTCCGTCCGCCTACAAGGCCGAAATCGGCAACTGGATGGTGGGCGAACTGCCGAAGGCCAAGACCCTGGCAACGCAAACCCGCTACCTCTGGGCGCTCGGCAGGGTCGGCGCACGCCGTCCCTTCCACGGCAGCGCGCACGATGTGGCGCCGGTCGAAACGGTGGAACAATGGTTGCAGGCCGTGATGCTGCTGGATTGGCGCAAGGTGGAGCCGGCAGGCTTCGCGGCGGCCCACCTGGCACGCATGACCGGCGACCGTTCGCGCGATATCGACGAGGCCTTGCGCGCCGAAATCGTGCGCCGGCTCCAGGCTGCGGGTGCGCCGCCAAGCTGGCCGGCCATGGTACGCGAGGTTGTCCAGCTCGACCAGGCCAGCGAGCAGCGCATGCTGGGCGAGGCGCTGCCGCCGGGCCTGAAGCTTCTCAGCTAGCCGCGCTGCCGCGCGCAGCTTGCGCCTGCTGCTGGGCGACGAAGCCATCGAAGGCTGCAATCACGCTGTCGTAGCGGTGCGCGTCGTCTTCCATCTGTGCCAGCGCGTAGCAGGTCGCTTCCAGCGTCGAGAGCTGGTCGGGCGCATGCGCCTTGCGAATCAGGTAGTGCGACGGCGGAGTATCGCGCAGCGGAAGGCGCGGCAAGGCCTGCAGGGCCGGGTTCAGGTACAGCATCTTGCGGCTCTTGCGCCAGGTCGCGTCCAGCACAACCAGCCGGGTCTCCGCCGGCACCAGCCCGGCGCTGATTGGCGGTGGCGGTGCGATGCCGAGCGAACGGTCTCCGGGAGTGTCCGGATAGAGCAGGACCGGCTGGCGGGCACCTGCACCGAGCATGACGCGCAATGCCTCTGCATCAAACTGTTCGCCAGTCTCGATGCGGCTGCCCGGCAGGCAAAGGTGCAGCAGGCGCGCGCTGCCCTTGGCATTTTCCTCTTCCATTGGATGTTGCAGGATCAGGACATCGGCTGCACTTGCCACCGGCGCCGCCCAATGGCAAATGCAGGTGGCGGCGGGACGCAGGCAGGTGGCGCACTTCTGGCGCCGCGGCTTGGTGTTCATGCCGCGGATCATACACTAGGCTTGTGGCGGTACACCCAACAACTCGTCCAGCTGCGCTGCCTGCGCGGGATCTTTTATCACGGCGCGCAACCATTCGTGCAGCGGCAAGTCGCCCCAGTTGGCGGCCTTCTCCGCCAGGTAGGCAACGGGGCTGTGCGGTTCTGTAAGACGAAAGAATTCGGCCACGAGGCGCAGTTGCGCCAGCGCGTGCTCGCGGGAGCCGGGCATCACAGGCTGTCGCTCCATGCCCTGGCCTGAACCCGTGCACGCAGCACTCCGCCGTGGCGCGTCACCGCTGACGGCTACCGAGCCGCCGATATCGCTGCCCGCTGCGGCAACCGATGGCGCTTTGCGCTGCGCATCTTCCAGGGCTCGCTGCACCGCATCCCGCGCCGGGCCGAACGCCGGGCCATCAGCCCCGAGGCGGGCATCGGCCGCTGCCTGCAGCGTCTGTAACGCATCCAGGCAATGCCGGGCGTCCTGCAGGCGCGCTTCAGCATCTCCATCGGCAGGAAAGCCCCGGATCAATGCCGGGGTCCGCCCCAGCAGCCAGGCCAGGTTCCCGCTGCGCAGCTCATGCTCGCCGCCTTCGGGCAAGGGATATACATGCTCCCAATAACGTTCGCACAATCCCGCCAACAGAAGAAAGCCGTCACCCAAACCGCGCATTCCATGGGTATGCGCCCGGGCCTCCGCCAGCCAGACGGCCAGCCGCAGGTCCTTGCTACGCGAACGCAACAGCTCGGCGCAACGCTTGGCCACCAGCGGCCAATCTGCGCTGTGCAAGGGAGTTGCCCACTCACCCTGCTCCAGCGTGGGATCGTCCTGGCGCCTGGCGGCGGCGATGGCGTCCATGCAGGCATCGAACGAAACGTCTTCACCGCAAGGCTGGCTGACGCTCACCGGCACCAGCAAATCCTCATTCGTGAACATATGCCCTCCTATTATTTGGTGGTAATCCGGAATTGGCCCTGGCGTGTTACACCGACTTTCACTTTCGTTACCGGCATGCCTTCAGCCATGCGCGCCAACAGCACGTCCGCTACGCCGGGCAGCAGGCTGCCATGGAGAATGACGTCGATATTGCGCGCGCCGGAGTCGGTTTCGGTGCAGCGCGCCAGCACCGCCTGGACCAGCGCGTCATCCCAGCAGAATTCGGCGTGATGATTCTCGCCGATACGCTGCCCAATACGGCCCAGCTTCAGGGCGATGACCTGGGCCAGCGCCTCATCCGAGATCGGGTAGTACGGCACTACCTGCAAGCGTCCGAGGAAGGCCGGCTTGAAATGGCGTACCAGCTGCGGCCGCAGCAGCGCATCAAGTTCCGCGGGTGATGGCAGCGGCGCCCCGCCCCGATTCAGGCAGGCCTGCATGATCGCGCCCGATCCGAGGTTGGATGTCAGCACGATGACCGTGTTGCTGAAGTCGACCATCTGTCCTTCCGAATCTTCCAGCATGCCGCGGTCGAACAACTGGTAGAACAGCTCCAGCACGTCCGGGTGCGCTTTGTCGGCTTCGTCAAGCAACACCACGCAATAAGGGCTGCGCCGCACGGCCTCGGTCAGCACCCCGCCTTCGCCATAGCCGACGTAGCCGGGCGGCGAGCCTTTCAGGCCGGCCACGCTGTGCGGCTCCTGGTACTCGCTCATGTTGATGGTGACCAGCTTGCGCTCACCGCCATACAGCAGGTCGGCCAGCGCCAGTGCAGTTTCAGTCTTCCCCACGCCGGAAGGCCCGGTCAGCAGGAACACCCCTTTCGGTTTGCGCGGATCATCGAGCCCGGCTCGTGCAGTACGCATGCGCTGCACAATGGTTTCTACCGCATGCGGCTGACCCAGTACGCGCGATTCCAGCGCTGGCTTGAGCTGCTGCATGGTGCGGATCTCGTCGCGCAGCATGCGGCCGACGGGGATTCCAGTCCACGCTGCGACCACTGCAGCCACGACATGCCGGTCCACCTCCAGCGCTACCAGGGGTGTCTCACGCTGGAGCCCTTGCAATTCCTGTTGCGACGCGGCCGCTGCCGCCGCATCGCCCTCTTGCCGCAGCGCGATCACGCGGGCGCACAGGTCGCGCTCGCGCTCGTACCGTGCAGCGAGCTCGGCGTGCCAGGCCTGAAGGCTGCCGCGTTCATCGCGCAGCGCAGGCAGGACGGACGGCCCTGCGTCGGCGTTGCCGCCACTGGTCGTCGCATCCCTCTCCAGCGCCGCAATGCGGACCGACAAGCGCTCAATCTGGCAGGCGGCATCCTCCAGCAAAGCGGGCGACGCGCACTGTCCCAGCGCCACCCGGGCGCAGGCTGTATCGAGCACCCCGACCGCCTTATCGGGTAATTGGCGGCTATTGATATAGCGATGCGCAAGCCGTACTGCCGCCGTCACCGCATCGTCGCGAACGCGCACGCCGAAATGCTGCTCCATCAATGGCACCATGGCCCGCAACATGCTGGCCGCAGTATCTTCGTCCGGCTCCTCGACCTTGACCACTTGGAAGCGGCGCGCCAGGGCCGCATCTTTCTCGAAGTAGCGCTTGTATTCACTCCAGGTGGTCGCGGCGATCGTGCGCAACTCGCCCCGAGCCAAGGCCGGTTTGAGGAGGTTGGCGGCATCGCCCTGCCCTGCCGTGCCGCCGGCTCCGATCATCGTGTGCGCCTCATCGATGAACAGGACAATCGGGTGCGGGCTGCGGCGCACCTCGTCGATCACGTTTTTCAGTCGTGCCTCGAACTCCCCGCGCACGCTGGCGCCAGCCTGCAGCAGCGCCAGGTCAAGCGCATGCAACGCCACATTCGCCAGTGGCGGCGGCACCTCGCCGGCCGCGATGCGCAGGGCCAGCCCTTCCACCACCGCGGTCTTGCCGACGCCGGCCTCGCCGGTCAGGATAGGATTGTTCTGGCGCCGCCGCAGCAAGATGTCCATCAGTTGCCGCACTTCTGCCGCACGTCCAATGACCGGATCAAGCTTGCCTTCGCGTGCCAATTGGCACAGGTTGACCGTATATTGCGCCAGCGCCGGGGCCGAGGCCGGCGCCGCTTGCTGCGTTCCTGAAGCTGGCACCGCTGCCGGCGATGACGATTCTGCAGAACCGGCAAGGTACTTTTCCATGCGGTGTTTCAGCCCGTCGACCGGAAAGCGCGTGAACAGGCTGGAAATCCGCGCGGCCTGCTGCGACAGCTCCGATTCGGTCAACAAAGCGAGCAGCAGATGGCTGCTCCGCACCTGGTCGGGCAGCGGCAGGGCCAGCGAAGCAATCAGCCAGGCATGCTCCAGCATCATTTGCAGCCGCCGGGCGAATACCGGAACGCGCACGGCGGAAACGCGAACGCCGGTCAGCTCGCGCCGCAGATCCGCTTCAAGTGCCGTTGCGCTGACCTCGCAACGGCGCGCGATCGCCAGCAAGTCGCAATCCGGCTGTTCCAGCAAAGCGAGCAGCAAATGTTCGACATCGACTTCGCCGTGGCCCATGCCGATGGCGATGTTCGCCGCCCGGGTGGCCGCCGCATGGCACGTGCCGTTCAGTTTTCCGATCAGGGTCTTCAGTTGAATGCTCATGCGATAGCTCCGCGCTTGATGGAGTAATGCAGCGATGACGGTTGCAAGGCCGCGCTGAAGCTGACAGCTTCGTTCCCTGCTTGCATTCGCAGCTTGCCGACGATGACGATATCGATGCGGTTGACGGTGCCAGGGCGCTCGGCCAGGGAAACCTGCACATTGCACAGGCGCGGCTCGTGCCGCTCAACAGCCTGGCGGATACTGCCGCAGATCCGCAACCTGTCTTCGCTGCTGCTATGCGACAAACCGGCGAAATCGGCCAGCCCGAAATTCAGGATCGAAGACGCGCATTCGGGGTAAGCATGCAGTACCTTTGGCGACAGCGCGGTACGCGTGTTGAGCAGTGCCTCAAGGTCGCGCGCCACGCTCTCCTTCACCTGTTCCTGCGACAGGAAACGCCCGCCAGCACCGATCCCCAGCAAGCGGTCCAGCAGGCCTGGCCTGTAACCATCCATGCCGCACCTCCGAAAAAAACGGCTGCGGCACTTGCGCGCCGCAGCCGCAACTCCCTCCAAAATCATGCAATGCGGTTGGTTGCCAGGTCCCAGCCGCCGGACGTATTACCGCCCATGCCGCCCGAGATGCGCTGCTGGGTGTACTTCCAGCGCACCTTCGAAAACTTGAAGCCCACTTCCTCGGTCAGGATGTCGCCCTCGCTTACCGACGGGGAGACCGCGCCAATCAGCACGTTATCCAGTTCGATCTCAAAGTACTTGACCCGCTCGCCCTGCGCATCGGCACGCATGAACTCCAGCTTGGCTTTGGGGATGGTGCGGCCGGCGGAGCAGGTTTGCAGCAGGATCGGCGAAGCCAGGTCGGCCAGCTTGGTAATCACCACGTCGCGGTGTTCACAGCGTTCTGCCGTATGGCCGCCGCCGGTGGAAGATGTGGCGGAACGAGGCTGCTCCACCGCCCAACTGACCGATTTGCACTCGATCCAGTCCTTGTGACGGTCATCGGTCGATTCCCCCTTGATGCCATCGATATGCAGGTACACGTCAATTGCCATCGCAATGCTCCTTCTCAGTAGTTGGTGGTTTGCGGCAGCTCCGCCACAAGGCGGAGGGAAACGGTCAGCTCGTCGAGCTGGAAGTGGGGACGCAGGAAGCTCACGGCGCGGAACACACCGGGCCGGCCAGGCACCTCGCTGACCTGGACCGAGGCCTCGCGCAGCGGGAACTGCGCCTTTTGTTCCTGACTCGCGTTATCGTCCAGCAGCACATACTTCATCAGCCAGCGGTTCAGGAAGTCCTCGACGTTGGAAGCGGCGGCGAAGCTGCCGATCTTGTCGCGCATCATGGCCTTCATGTAGTGCGCAATGCGCGATACCGCGAAGATGTATTGCAATTGCGAAGACAGCACTGCATTGGCGTTGGCGGCGTCGGAGCTGTAGCGCATGGCCTTTTGCGCCGATTGGGCGCCGAAGAAGGCGGCGTAGGCGGTGTTCTTGCAATGGACCAGGGAGATGAATCCCAGGTCGCTTAGCTCTTTCTCGCGCCGGTCGGTGATCGCCACTTCGGTCGGGCATTTCAGCGCCACTTCTCCTTCATCGGTCTTGAAGGTATGCGTCGGCAGGTCATCCACCAGGCCGCCGCCTTCCACGCCGCGAATGGCGGCGCACCAGCCGAACTCCTCGTGCGCCTTGGTCAGCCTGGCGCCAAAGGCGTAGGCGGCATTGCACCACAGGTATTTGTGGTGGTCGCGGCCATTCACGTCTTCCACGAAGTTGAAACCCTCCACGGTGGTACCGTCGACAGGATTGAACGGCAGCCGCCCCAGGAAGCGCGGCAGCGTCAGGCCGACGTAGCGCGAATCTTCCGATTCGCGGAACGCCTTCCACTTGGCGTATTCCACTGTATCGAACACCTTGGCCAGGTCGCGCGGCTTGCCCAGGTCGCCGTAGCTGTCGAGCCCAAACAACTCGGGGGAGGCGGCGCTGATAAAGGGCGCATGAGCCGCGGCAGCCAGGTGCGACATCTGCTCGATGAAATAAATGTCCTCGGGCTGGCGCGAAATTTCAAAGTCCCCCAGCAAGGCCGCGTATGGCGAGCCGCCGAATGTGCCGAATTCCTCCTCGTAGACTTTCTTGAAGATGGTGCTCTGGTCAAAGTCCAGCGCGCTCTGGAAATCTCGCACCAGCTCACGCTTGGTGGCGTTCATCAAGCGGACTTTCAGCGTAGGCCCGGTCGCAGTGCTGCGCACCAGGTAATGCAGCCCGGTCCAGCTTTGTTCAAGCTTCTGGAATTCAGGCGTATGCATGATGGCGCTCAGTTGCTCCGAGATCAGGCGGTCCAGCTCCGCCACGCGGGCGTCGATGGTGGCCGACAGGTTGTGCGACATCTGCACGGTACCCTGCATCACCTGGCGCGCCAGTTCGCCGATGATGTCGCGCGCGCGTTCATGCTCGCTGCCGGACCTGGCCACCTTGCTTTCCTCGACAATGCGGTCCAGCAGGTCGCCATCCTCCACGACGGCCGCCGCGGTTGCCTTCATTTGTGCGCTCATTCAGTCCTCCTTCGGCGCGATCGCCGCCAGGTGTTCAGTGTTCTGCAGCACGTCCGTCAGGATGTCCTCCAGCCGGTCGTTGCCCGCCAGCTTGTTGCGCAGGTCGGCGAGCTTGCTGCGCGCTTCCAGCAGCTTCCCTAGCGGCTCCACCTGGCGCACGATGGCTTCCGGACGGAAGTCCTGCATCGAGCCGAAGCGCAGTTCAACCGGGAATTCGCCCTCCCCGCCCAGCCGGTTCGCAACCTGGAAGTTCAGCACCGGGTTCACGCCCGCCAGCACTTCGTCAAAATTGTTGCTGTCGATGTTCACGAAGTTGCGTTCCTTCAGGCGCTTTTGCGGAACGCCGGGATTGCCGCCAAAGTCGCCCATGACGCCCACCACGAAAGGCAGTTCCTTGTTTTCCATGTCGCCGCCGACTTCGACGTCATAGGTCATCTGCACGCGCGGCGGACGGACCTTGGCCAGGCGCTTCTGCACGCTGTCACGGTTTGCCATTGCCAGCTCCTTATTTGAGTGCGCCGAAGGGATCGGCAGCGGTGGAAGGGTTAGGCGCGGTGCGGGGCGCCGGCAGCTTGATAGGAGGTGCGGTCTTTTTCGGCTGCCGGGCGGCTCCCGCCACTGGAACAAGCACGTCTTCGCCAAGCGTATTGCGCAGCGTGCGCGCCAGTTCCTGCGCTTCGCTGCGCACCGTTCCGCCAAGGCTGCTTTGCTGGTTCAGTTCGGCCAGCGAGCGCGTCGACAGGCGCAGGCCGCTGACGGCGATAATGCTGAGGGCCTGCTTGTCGGCCGGGTCGCGCTGCAAGGCTTCCTGCGCTTGGACGATGGCATCGCTGTAATTGCCGCGATCGAAGCGCATTTGCGCCATTTGCAGCCAGGGCGCCTTTTCGGATGGATAGATCGCGGCGGCAGCCTTCAGCGCTGCCTGCGACTTCTCGTGCTGGCCGGCCGCTGCTGCACGGTCTGCGTCAGCCAGCATCTTTTCCAGCGTCTGGTGGCTGGCCCGCTCGCCGAGCTTCTGCGGGGCATCGGTGGCGCATCCCGCCAGCGTAGCCGCGCCTATCAATACTGCGATCAATGGTTTGCGCATCGTTCTCTCCTTCCGCAAAGTGAAGGCCATTATTGAATTGAAGCGCGTGCTTGCCATTGCGTTGTCTCAAAGGCCTCCGACATCGCGGCACCGCAGTTTGCGCCCGCGCAAATGCAGGCCGCACGGCGCCAGTTTTAATGAATACCTCAACCAAGGAGGCCGGCATGACATTACCTGCGAAGATTCTTTGGAGCGAAGGCCTGTTCCTGCGCCCGCAGCACTTCCAGCAGCAGGACCGCTATCACGAGGCGCGCATGCACGCGACAGTGCTGGCCGCGCAGCCGATGCTGTGGGGCGTGCAATCGGTGGAATGGGACACGGCGGCGCTGGCGAACGGCAAATTGCGCCTGCTCGCACTGAGTGCAATTTTCCGCGAGGGCGAACTGTTCGACGCGCCGGCCAGCGACCCGCTGCCGCCCGCCATCGACCTCGCAGCCTTGCCGGCGGAGGTGCAGGAGATCTGCTATCACGCTGCCCTGCCTTCGCAGGAGTCCGACCGCTTCCAGCAGGCGGAGCGCGAGACGGCCGACTTGTTCAGCGATGCCCTGCCGGCCGGCCTGACTTATCTGCGCAAGCAGGTGCGCCTTGTTTCCGACCTCGAGCCGCGCGGCGCCTATGACAGTTTTCCGCTGCTGCGGCTGCGCCGTGTTGTGTCGGGCAGCTTCGAAATCGATCCGGCATTCATGCCACCGTCCCTTTCCATTGGCGCGACGCCCCGCCTCAAGCTCCTGCTCGACCAGCTGATGGATGCCTTGCAGGCCAAGGTCAACGCATTGCAGGGCCATATGCGTGAACCAAGCCGAAATGTCATTGAATTCCGATCCGGCGACGTGTCTTCGTTCTGGCTGCTGCACACAGCTTCCTCTTCGGCCGCGGCCTTGTTGCACCTGCTGCGCCATCCCTCGATCCATCCGGAGCGCCTGTATCAGGCCATGCTCGGCCTGGCGGGCGGCCTGATGACGTATTCGCGCCTGGTCCACCTTGGCAACCTGCCCTCCTACGACCACGCGGCGCCCGGTCCGGCCTTCCTGCAACTCGATGTCCTGATCCGTGAACTCCTCGACACGGTGATCTCGGCGCGGTATTTCGCCATTGCCCTGCGCGAGGAAAAGCCCGGCTACCATATCGGCAAGCTCGATTCCGGCAAGATCGGCGCCGGGTCCACCTTGTACCTCGCCATCGCGGCGGCAACGCCGATGCTGGAACTGGTCGAAGCAGTGCCGTTGCGCGTCAAGGCAGGCGCACCTGACGATGTCGAACAATGCGTGCTGTCCGCCATGCCTGGCGTGAGGCTGGTGCACGCGCCGCAAGTGCCTTCAGCCATTCCGGTACGTCCGGACACCTGCTACTTCACGCTCGAAAACCGCGGCGTGCTGTATGAGCAGATGCTCAAGGCGCAATCCATTTCCATTTACGTGCCGGCAGGGATCAAGGAACTGCGGCTCGAACTCCTGGTGGTGACAGCATGAGCCATTTCATCGAACGGCGCGCTGCGCCGAGCCAGCAACGCGTGCCTGCCCTGGTGGACTTGATGCATGAAGGCTTCCATATGCTCTCCTTGCTGCGCCATGGCAGCAAGCCGCCAGGCGAGGCGGAATTCGCCGCTGCCATCCGCAGCTTCCTCGACGACGTCGGCAACCAGGCGCGCGAACTCCACATTGCGGCCGACGACATCGAAAGCGCCAAATATGCCTTTTGCGCCGCGCTGGACGAAACAGTACTCGCCTCCCCGTTTCCATTGCGGGACGCGTGGGAACGCAGGCCCTTGCAACTGCTGCTGTTCGGCGACCAGCTGGCGGGTGAACACTTCTTCGACAAGCTCGAACAGCTACGCCTCAAGGGCAGCGAACGGCTGCAAGCATTGCAGGTGTTCCAAATGTGCCTGCTGCTTGGCTTCAGGGGCCGTTACGCGCTGGACGACGCCGACCGCCTGTCCTACCTCACTGCGCGCCTTGGCGACGAGATAGCGCACTTGCGCGGCAAGGACAAGGGCTTTGCTCCGCGCGCCGCGCGCCCGGACAATGTGGCGCACAAGCTGCAAAGCAATGCCCCACTGTGGATCGCAGGCGGTGTGTTCACATTCGCGGCATTGATTTCGTTCGGCGCCATGCGCTACATGCTTGCCAGCTCGACCAGCGCCACGCTGGCTGCCTACCAGGACGTGGTCAAACAGCCGCCGCAGCCCGCCACGCTGACGATGACGTTGCCTTGAACTCCATCAATCGGCCACGCGAAACTCAATGCGCCGGTTGCGGGCACGCCCCTCGGCGCTGGAATTGTCGGCAAGCGGCTGGTCCGGGCCAGCCCCGGCTACGGCGATGCTGGCGGCCGCAGTCCCCTTCGCAGCAAGATAGCTGCGTACAGCGCCCGCGCGGGCCAGGCTGAGCGCCAGGTTTGCTTCGTGCGTGCCGGTATTGTCGGTGTGGCCGATCACTTCGACCTTGCGGCCGCCTATCTGCCCCAGGGCGGCCGCCATTTCGTCCAGGATCAGCGTCCCCGAGGGGCGCAGCACCGCCTGCCCGCTTTCAAACTCGATGATGCGCCGCGCCAAGGCCGTATCGAGCAGCTTTTGTGCCGGAGCGCTGACGCGCAGGCCGTTACTGATCGTGTAAGTCGGGTTGAGGCTATTGGCCATGTCGCTCGCCACTTGCTGCCGCAGCGCCTCGTTCGCAACATCGCCACGAATACCGACGCGGTTGCCCTCAACCGTCAACTGGCCCTGGGTAACCTGTTTCAGCGGTTCAGCAAGCAGTTTTTGCATATGCGCGCTCCAGTTGGGCGGCGCCACCACGCTGCCCACCGCAAGCTGGTCCACCACGCGCGCCACGCCATACAGGGCGCGCGCCCGCTGCAGGATCGCAGCCTTGGTTGCCTCGTCCGGCACAGTACCCGATACCACGACCGGCGTTAGCTGCGCGATGGCTGGTGCGCAGGCCAATAGAAAAACCAGGAACAGCTGGCGCATGGCAGGCTCCTTATTCGACAGAAGGTCTCATGGAACAGTTGCATCGCAGCGGGCAAGCCAAGCTGCCCCTGCTCCAGGCAAGCCGCCAGGCGCTGCAAGGGTGCATCCCCGTGCAATGCCGCTTCCGCCCAGGCGCAGTCGCCGGCTACCACCATTTCTTCCTGCGCGGCCTCTGGATCGATCACGGAAAAAAGTCCGGCCGGATTGGCCCCATCCAGTCCCAGTATCAGCGAAGGCTGCCCGGCAACAGGAGCGAGGAAGATGGCTATTTCGAGATCCTGGCGCGCCAGCAGCGGTGCCGCAAGCGACATCCAGAAGGCGGCAACCAGCGGCCGCAATCGTGCTTCGCGTGGCAAAGGCAGGGCCAGGCTGCGCGAGGTGACAGGCGCATGCTCGCCCAAGGGAGACAACAGCAAACCCAATGCCAGCAGCAGTTGCCGCGCCGACGCGCTTCCCGCTGGCGCGGCCAGCGAAGCTTCCAGGCTCGCCAGGCACGCATCTGCGAGGAAGTCTTGCAGGGCGGCCTGCGCTTGCGAAGTCTCACTGAGGGGTACCGGCAAGATACCGTCGACCGGCCCCATTGCGGCGGCAGTCGCCGCACCCGCTGCAATGGCAAGGCCTCCCCAGGCCGGCGCCAAGGCCAGGGGACTGCACGGGATGAAGTCGCGCGGCTTTGCGACATGGTGGACTGCCATGCAGGCAAAAGGGAATCGGCGCGCCGACTGGTCCCGGCTGGCCAGCAGGTGCCCGCAGACCACCTGGCGCGATCGAGTGCCGATAAACGCAAAATCCAGCGGCGGGCAGGAATCATAATGCTGGCGCCAGCGCGGATTGGCCGCAAGCCGCTGCATGACCGCTGCCAGCCACTGGTCCACCAGCTCCAGCAGAACCTGGTCGCCCGGCGACCGCACAAAATCGCCGCATCCCGGCAACTTGCCGAAATAGGCGATGCGCTGCGATGGGGCGCTCATGGCGCAGTTCCTTTGCCGACCACGCTTTCAGGCAGGCGCATGCCGCGAAAGCCGCTGTCGCCTTGCGCACTGCCCGGCGAACTGGTGATGCGCAGGTCCACGGTCACGGCAACGCCGCCACTGCTCCAGCGCAGTTCATGCACGCCCTCCTCCTTGCGGCTGCGGGACGCAGCGTCGATCATCCGGCGCAGGCCCGCGGCGCCAGTGTCGCTGAACAGCTCCACGACCTTGCCTTCCTGCGTTACGCCGCTGATCCGCACGCCGCTGCTTCCCTGCGGTCCCGGGTAAACCATGTTCGACCATTGCGGCACGCCGTTTCGGAAGCGCAGCACCTGGCCGTCGATCTCGATCGAATACTCCGTCAACCCGCTGGACGCGTGCGGCAGCAACTGGAATACCGTTTGCGTGCTCGACGCCACGCCGCCCGCCGCCACCGGCGCCATCCAGGCCGGAAAGCGCTGCAAAGTCTGTGGCGTGAAGGTAAGGCCCATGTCGGCCCACGTTCGCGGCGCAAGTGCGTCTCCGCGCCGTACGACCAGCGCGCCGAGGGAGCTGCCGACAAACCTGGCAATCGCCCCTTCCGGCCCGAACACCTGGCCAATCTCCGCCTGGCTGGCTTCCGCACTGCCTGCGGGGGCAAAAGGGTATTTCCCCGCAAGCGTGCGGCCGAACGGTTCATAGACCTGCGCCCGCCAGGTCTTGTTGATCTCTTCCTCCGTCGGGGCCACCAATCCTGCAAAGACCTGGATCAGCGGCCGCACCAGCAACGGGCGGATGGCTTGCTTCTGCGCGTCGCCCAACCCCGCCATCATCTGCTCGTCCACGTGGCGCAAGGCGTCGGCCAGTTCGGAACCGCTGCCTTCCAGCGTTTGCTGCATCAGTTGCCTTGCGCCCGGCCCGGGATCGCCCTGGTTGCGGATGCCATTCAGGCGCGCCCTCAGCCGGGAAAGATGATCGAGATACGTTCGCATCAGGGAGCTGTCCTTGTCGCGCGCTGCCAGCAATGCCGCCACCGGCGCGAACTCGCGGCCCAGGGCACCGGCCTGCGGCAATGCAGCCGCCACGGCGACCGCTGCCGGCGCGCGTTCGAACAGCCTCGCCTTGAACCAATGCGCCAGTCCCTGGTCAGGATGCTGTACATTGCCAGCCGTCAGTCCCGGACTGTCCCAGCTTGTCTGCGCCACCACCACGCTCCACACTTTCAGCAGCGGGGAAATGGCCGGATCGCCGAGGCGATTCATGGCGTCGACCGTGCGCGGAAAATCCGGCATTGGCGCAATCGCGACGCCTTGCAGGAAGGTTTGCCACTCCTTGATGTATTCCGCCTTGTAGCTGTCGGTCAGCGCCTTCTGCACCTGTTCCGGACTGCCTTCCAGCGTCAAGTCGGTGCGCTCCGCCGTTTTCAGGACCCAGTCACTCGATTGCAGTGCGCTGTTCGCGGCCTCGCCGATCGCGCCGCGGACATAGCCTTCCCACGCTTCGCGCGTGAAGGCGCCAGGAACGGCGCGGCTGCCCTGCACCAGCAGCCGGTCCTGTTCGCCGACAATGCGTGCTACTGTCATCGCGGGATAGCGCGTCCCGGCCCGCGCCTTGATCTCGGCATAGACGCGCTCACGCGCCGTCATGCCGCGCACCACCTGCCGCAACTGGTCTCGCGCAGCATCGACCAGGGCCAGCTTGGGCTCGATGCGCGGCCAGGCCGGATCATTCACCTGCGACAGGTAAAACGCCAGCAGTCCTTCCGCGCTGCGCAGCAGCTGCTCGCGCGGCATGGCGCCGCGATTGGTTTCCAGCCAGCCGCGCCAGTGGCGCGTGAGCTGATCACCCAGGTGGGCGGGTTCTGCATGCGATTTATCAGCCAGCATCAAGTAAGCCTTCAGCGCGTTATAGGAATCCTCGACATTGCCCGCCTCGCGCTGACCGAGCGCGAACAACTGCGTCTCCAGGCTGGCCGATACTGGCTTGAGCAGGATTTCGCCCATGCCTTTGAAGTATTCGCCGCGCAGTTTGCGGCCGAGCGCCTCGCCCTGGTACAGGCCCATGCCCAGTTGCCAGGGCGATTCACGGTCCAGCTTATCCAGGTGCTCGATACGATCCTGCAGCAATTGCAGCGCCTCCAGGCGCGACTGGAGGTCCGGACGCTGCGCCTGCAGCCTGACCGCTTTGTCCAGGTCCGCTGTCGCATGGGCAAGCAGTTGTGCGTTGCCAGAATATGACCAGGTCCATGCGCCCAGTGCGGCACCGAGGAGGAGAGTCGCGCAGGCTAAGCCGCCGCTGCGCATCAGCCTTTGCTTGCGCGTGGCATATTGCGAAACCAGGTCTTTGTCGGCGAAGATGACTTCACTGAAAAGCCGCGGCAGGAAATAGCCGGCCTGGGCGCCAGTGCGCGCGCGCGGCGCCGCTTCGACCGTACCGCTCAGGCCGAAGCGCCTGGCGACATGGAGCGACTGCGCACACAAGGGCTGTCCTTCCTGCAGCGCGCTGGTGAAGTAGTACCCCCGGAACAAGGGGCGGAACTGGAAGGGATTGTCTTCGAATAGCGTGGCAAGGAAGGCCTTCAACGGCGCCCGCAGGGCAGCAAACTCCAGCGGGAAAGTAGCCACGCCCGGCGGGACCAGGTCGCGGCGCCGCTGGGTCATGGTGGCGATGCCCATCTCGCGCAAGCCCTCGCACAACTCATCGAAGCTCTGGTCGAAAAATGCGAGCATTTCGCGGCAGCCGGACTTCTGCTTGAAGGGGATGGTCGCACCCCACGGACGCTCGCGTTCCGCCACATCCGCATCCATGAAGAAGTCGGCAAAACCGGCCACCAGGTCGGCCTTCGTGAACATTACATATACTGGCGCGAAGACCTCCAGTCTTTCGATCAGGTCCTGCACGCGTTGGCGCAGGCTGCGCGCGAGCTGCAGTACCGACTCCGTGTCATCGCCACGCAACTCGGCGATACTGACGGCGATGATGATGCCGTTGATCGGCGCCCGTGGCCGGTGCTTTTTCAGCAGGCCGAGGAAACCATGCCATTCCTCCCGGTCGCCAGACTGCACCGCATAGCGGCCGGCGGTATCGAGCAGGATGCCTTGCGCGGTAAAGAACCAGTCGCATTGGCGGGTGCCGCCCACGCCCTGGATCGCCTTCGGGTCGGCGAACGGAAATTGCAGGCCGGACTGCGTTATCGCGCTGCTCTTGCCTGCGGCCGGATTGCCGATCACCATATACCAGGGCAATTCATACAAGGCTCGTGCGCCGGTTGCGCGGCCAAGGCGCGAATTCCTGATGGTGCCGACCGCTTCCAGCATCGCGCTACGAACCGCATTCAAGTCGGCCTCGGCGCGCGTTTCGACTGGCGGTGTTGGCTCAGATTCAGGCCGCCGTGCAAGATAGCGGCGCGTGCCCCACGCCGCCAGCACCAGCAAACCGGCCGCCGCGATGCCGGCCAGCGCCCACACCAGCGCAAGTTGCAGGAATTCGGCGCCGAGGAAGAACAGGCCCGCCAGCAAGGCGAAGGCGAGTATGTTCAGGGTGCGCCGGTCGGTAAGCAGGTACCAGGTTCGTTGCAGCATGATGGGCCGGAAAAGGGAGCAGGTTGGCCGATGTTGCCACCAAGCTGCGCGGCGCCCCTTGAGCCGCCTCAAGCCCTTGTGTCGCGTGCGCGCAATTCGGCATGGCCGAAATCCATCATGGTCCAGCGCCCGCCCCACACCATGCCGACTGCTTCCGCTGCTTCACCATACAACTGGTAGCCGCGCATGGCCCACGGATCGCGCTCGCTGATCACCAGTTTTCCCTCGCGGATAAAGGCGCAATCGGCGGCCAGCCCAAACTGGTGGAAGCTCTGGAAAGCACGCGCGTTGCTGACATGGCTTCCGGCCGCGGCCAGCCTTTCCTGCCGTTCCGGGCTGCGATAGCCTTCCAGTAAAGCCATCTCATAGCCATGCCGCTCACGCATGATATTGAAAACCACCAGCAGCCGCCGCGCGAAATCCCGGTCCAGGCGCTGCCAGTCGCGGTCAGCCTGCGACAGCATGGGGCGCACCAGCTCCACCTCCGCCGTGGCAAAAGCCAGCGGCGGCAAGGGGGGCGGCGGCACCAATTGTTCGCCCTGCAGCAACGCTGCGATTTGCGGATCGGCCGGCCGGATGTCATCGTCGAAAGCCGGCACCATCTGGCGCGGGCGCAGCATACGCACCAGGAGCGTCGGCGCGCCCGCCAGCAGCGCGGCCCCTGCACCGAGCAGCAGCAAGCGCCGCTGGCGCGGACTTGGACGGCGTCTTGGCGGGAATAGCAACAGCCAGCCGGCGGCGCTCGCCGCTACGAAGATGCCCGCGACGATAAATGGCAACATGGTGAGATCCATCAATACGAATGCGCATATGGCGCGCGACACTTGAATCCTATGCGCGCCCGCAATCGGACGGGTCGAGCAAAATCAAGCTTCAGGAGGACTTATGCGGCCGGACTTGTTTGCAAGCCCCGCGTTGCGGGACGATAGCCATCGCATACTGGCACGACTGGCCAATGGCGGCAGCGTCCCAGCCAGTTCCCGCCGGTGGATCAAATGGGATGCGCCGCAGCGTGCAAGGCTCGCGGCTATCGCCACGTTGCTCGCTACCGTCGCCGCGGCCTGGGTGTGGCTGCAAAAAAGTGCTGCCGCGCCGGAGCGCACGCCCGTACAGACGTCGCAAGCAGCGCCAGCGACGATGCCGGCCTTGCCCGCTGTTTCGCAGGAAGCTGCCCCGCAGCAGGCCGCAACCATCATCAACACGGCAATCGAGCAAAGCGAGACACCGACGGCACCGCCAACGCCGGCGCCAGCCGCAGCGAAACCCGCGACAGGACATGCGCGCAACGCCAAAGTGGCGAACGCACCGCGCCGGCAGCAAGCCGTGCCAATAGCTCCGGAAAGCGACGAAGACGTAACCCTGCTGGCAGCGATGCTCAAGCACGCCAAGCCGCAAAAGCCCTCTTCTACCCCGCCAAAGGATTGATGAAGGCAGCCATGGCCTTCAATGTCGCTTCCGGCTGCTCAATATGGGGACTATGGCCGCAGCCGGGCAACATCAACTGGCGAGCACCCGGCGCACCTCGCTCAATGGCATCGAGTTGCGCGCCGGAGCCATAGTGGTCGTCGCTCCCCTGCATTGCCAGAAGGGGACAGGCAATCGCCGGCAGCAGGTACTCGATATTCCACTGCCTGAACCACGGAGCAAGCCAGGTATCGGCCCAGGACGAGAACACTTGCCCGGCCTTCTCGCCGTGATAGCGCGCCAGCGCCCGCATCTTGCCGGCGCTATGGACAGCCAGCACGGCGTTGATCCCTTCGATCGTGATTTCTTCCACGAATACGTGTGCCGCAGCGCAGATGACGCCACGCAGACCCGATGGGCGCCCCGCCGCGTAGATCAGCGCAATGCTGCCGCCATCCGAATGCCCCACCACGATATGCTCGCGTCCCGGCGCCAGGCACGCCATCACTGCCGGCAGTTCGACCATCGCCGACTGATGCAGGTAATGGATGCTGCGCGGCACAGGCTGGGCCGAAGACAGGCCATAGCCCTGGCGCTCGTACACCAGCCCCGCGCAACCGGTAGCGGAGCACAGGCGATTCGGGAATTCCTTCCACATGCCGATACTGCCCAGGCCCTCATGCAGGAACACCAGTAACGGCTTGCGCGATTCGCCTTCAATCAGCTCATAGTGCAGTTGCGCGTTACCCAGTTCCAGCATTGGCATGGTTGGCTCCTAATGCAAAGCGAAATCGACGCGGCCAGCCGCACCAGGCTTGGGTGCGACCAGGAAGATGCGCTCCGGCGCCACCTGGCCCTGGCCCACCAGCCAGTCCTTCGCCACCTGCGCGCGACGATTTCCGAGCGTGATGAAGTCGTCCTGTTCAAGCTTGATATTAGCCAGCATCAGCTTTTCCATTTCTTCCACGGGCAGGGACTTCGCAAATCCCAGGGCATTGCGCGGCTTGACGAACTTCTCGTCCTTGTACGCACGTTCCAGCAAGGCCGCGTATTCCTCTTTGGCCACTACGACGCCCCCCTCGGGAAGCGCGGCACTGCGCGCCTGCAGGTCGCGCGTTTTCATCTGGCGCAGCTTACGTTCCAGCGCCACGTGTTTGAGGGCACCCTCTTCCGCCGCATCATCGAAGCGGCCGGTGATATCGAGCTTCAGGCCAGGGCGTTCGGTCAGCGCCTTGGCCAGCGATTTCAATTTGCCTTCCGATGCCGGCAACAGTGCCGCACGGCCCTGGTCGAACTCCAGCATCGACAACTCTTCGCCACCGCCAAACAGGGAACCAATCAAGGCGAATGGCGAAGTCACCGTCTTCATGATGGCGTTGCCGATCACCTTGAGGATAATGCCGCCCAGCGAAAATTGCGGGTCGTCGAGCGAACCGCCAATCGGCACATTAATGTCGATCACGCCGTTACGGTCGCTCAGCAGGGCTACGGCCAGGTTTACGGGCAACCTGGTCGCGTCGGGGTTCGTGCTCTCCTTGCCGAAGGTCAGCTGGTCGAGCACCAGGCGGTTCTCGGCCTTCAGCTGGCGGTTTTCCAGCGCATAGGACACCTCGAACGTCATCTTGCCTTTCTCGATGCCGTAGCCGACATATTTATCCGCGTAGGCCGACAGCTGCGACAGCTCCATGCCGCGCACTTCAGCGCGCAGGTCAAGGGAAAGCTCCTGCTTCAGCGGATGTACGCGGCCGGCGATCAGCAGCGGCGCTCCGCTGACGTTGCCGCGCAGGTCAACGTTTGCGTTATGTGCCGGATCCGACGACAAGCCGCTCACCGTACCGCCCAACTCCTTCAGGTTGGCCGTGTAGTTTGGCTTGATGAAGTTGTCGGTAAAACGCACTCGCCCGCCTGACAGCAGCAGCTTGCCGATGCGGATCGGCGGCAGCGGTTCGGCAGGTTTCACCGGAGCCGCCTTCGGCGCAGGCGCTGCGGCGGCAGGCGACGCGGCCTGCGCCACTTCTTTCGCCTTCGCTTTGGCATCCTTGACAGCCTGGGCACGCGTGCCGGCCTCGGTCAGGCTCTTGCCTTCCTCGCCTTCCTTGCGCATCACGTCCTGGACGTTCAGGCGGCCGTTGGGGTCAATAATGACGCGGGCGAAGAAGTCGTCCAGCGCCACGCGCTCCACGTTCAGGCTGAACGGCTTGAAGTTCACGTCCATGCCGCCAAAGGCCAGCGATTTCCAGCTCAGGAAATCATTCGAGCTGGATTTGTCGACGGTGGACAGCCGGGTCACGCTGACGTCGCCCTTGAAGCCACCGCCGACAGCGCCATCCTTGCCCGTTTCGAGCTGCAGGCGCGCCTTGCTGGAAACGGCTGCCTGTACCAGGCGCAGGTTCACGTAATCGGTGACGTAAGGCTGCAAAGGCAGCAGGTCGAAATTCTTCAGGTCCAGGGCCAGGTCGGCCTTCAGCGGCGATGGCGCCAGTTGCCCCTTGAGTTCCAGTTCGCCTTTATTGACGCTGGTTTTCAGCGCCACCTCGGCAGAAGCGCCGGGGGCATTCGAATAGTTTTCGACCGTCAGCGCCAGCGGCGACAGCTTGAAGACGGTTGGCTCCTGGCGCAAGTCTTCCCGCAGTTTAGCGTTCCAGCCGCTGACATCCAGCTTGCCGACCTTGATTTGCATCGGTTCTTCGCCCGCCGGTTTCGCGGCCGGCTTGGCGCTGGCCGGCGCATCTGCCAGCTTGCCCTGGTGGACGTCGATTTCCGCGCTGCTCGACGTGACTGACGCGATATCGAGGGTATGCTTGCCGCCATCGAAAGCGATGTCCTGCACCACCAGTCCGAATTTGGCCAAGTCGGCACGCAGGTTGCCTTTCGGGGTGTCATCGGCATAACGCAGCGCGGCCCCGTTGACGGCCAGTTCCTTCAGCAGCACGACCGGACCGGTGGCTGCCGGTTTGGCCGCAGGTGCAGGCGCGGCAGCTTGCGGCGCCGCGGCAGGCACCAATTGGTCCAGGTTCAGCACACCATCCTTGCTGCGTTTGACCTCCAGCTCCAGGCCATCGACTCCGACGTGCGCGATCTCGAAGCGCTGCGCCAGCAAATCCAGTTTGCCCAGCTTGACCTTCAAGGCATCGAGCTTGGCCACTTGCGTGCCATCAAGCTGCTGCAACTGCGCGCCCGACAGCGTGGCCTCCCCGCCCAGCACCAGCGATGCCGGCTTCTCCTTCGGCTGCACCACGGTCAGGTTCAGTTGAGCTTCCAGGTGCGCCGACGGCAGCTTGAAGCCCGGCTTGAACGGCAGGTAGCCAAGATAGGTGGTCAGGTCGACCTTGTCGAGCTTCAGGTCCAGCGCATAGTCCTTCGGCTCCGCGAACGGGCGCGCTTTGCCCTTCAGGAGCAGCGGCGCGCCATTGATATTGGCGCTGAACAGCGGCTCGACGAAAATCGTCACATCCGCCGGCAGCGAGGACACAAACGGCAGGCCCAGTTTCAGGTCCTGCACCTTATGCGTCACGCCGGCCGGCTTGTCCTCGAAGGACAGGCTGCCTTCTTCCAGTTGGATGTTATTGACCGAGAAGCGCGCCGGCTCCGGCGACGGCGGCTGGCTCGCGATCAGTTTCAGGATGTCGTCGATGTTGTAGCGGTTATCGGCGTTGCGGGCCAGGCGCACGTAGGGTTTGGTCAGGCGCACTTCCTGCACCACCGGCGCCATGCGCGTGACGGACTGCCACGACAGGTCGGCACCCAAGCGATCAAAGCTGGCAAAGACGGTGCTGCCGTCCTGCTCCATCATCTTCAGGCCGCGCACCGAGGCGGCCAACGTGAACGGGTTGAAGGAGACTTCCTCAATGCTGAGCTGGCGATGCAGTTTTTCCGAGGCCTGTTTGGCCGCTTGCGACTTGACGATCGCCGGCACGGCGAGGAAGCCGATGCCGGTGTAAGCAAGCAGCAGCCCGGCCAGGGTGCCGGGAACAAGGTATTTCAATGGCGGGATCTTCATAAGCCATTATTGTAATCGCATACGCCCTGGGGGAAGATTCGCGACAACCAGGCTTTTTGCACATCGCTGAAGCTCACCGCACGCCCGTAAGTCCCGTCGGCAAAGGCCTTCTCCAGGGGTTTCAGTTTGCATTTGAAGGTATCGCCGCGGATCGACTCGCCCGCCACCATGCGCGGGCTGCTGTAGATCGGGAAGGCCTGGGTACAGGCGCCAGGCTTGCCTCCATCGAGGATGCCGCTCCAGGCATCCGGTCCGGAGCCTATCAGGTTGCCGGCACTGTCCACGCAGCGGTCTGCGAATTCCGCGGGCGCGTTGCCGCTGGTGAGGTATTTGTCCAGCACCGACACCGCCTTCATCACCTGCCCCGGCAAGTCCGTATCCGGCCTTACAAACCAGACAATCTGCCGCTTTGCTTCAGCCGGATTGGCCGCCAGCAGCCGTGCGCGAACCGAAAAGGCCTGCCGTGCGTTGTGCATGTCCAGCTCCGCTTCGCGGTATGGGCGCAGGTCGATCATTGGGATGCCAAGGCGCTTGCCGGTAAATACGTGGCCAGAGTCAAAAGCCGCCCGAATCGCGCCCTGGCTTCCCTCGCGCCGCGGAGCCGGCGCGCCGGCCGGATCGCGGCAAGTCGCGCTGCGCTGCATATTCGCCGAATCAAAAGGATCGCTGTCCGGCTTGTAAGGCACGAAATCACGCTGTTCCTTCCAGCTTCCGGCACATGCGTTCAGGCGCAGGAATTCATCGGCATCTATCCTGCCCGCCACCAGCGCGGCAACGCCATACTGCACGCCCACATTGTCGAGCGGGATCGGCGCAAAGCCTTCAGCGTCCGTACCATAGAATTCCTGCAGGTCGTTCCAGTGCGTCCACTTCACCTTGGCGAAGGCCTCCGGCGCATAGCCATAAAAAGCGATGGCCTTGTCGAATTTACTATCGCGGAAAAGCGGATTCAGCACGGTCGGCATCGCAAAGCGCCAGCCGTTGATGCACTCCGTCGTGCCGGGCTTGCCCGTAAAGGGATTTTTCGCGGTATCGCTGGCATTCATGCCCTGCACCAGCGACTGGCGGCTCCAGGTCGCCCACGGCGAATTCGGGTCGCGCGCCACCTCGTCGCGGAAATACTGCCCGAGCAATGGACAATCCGAGATCGGGATCGCCTGCGTCACCATGTCGGGATACGACTGCACCGGAATCCCCGCATCGAACAGGCCGGGACGATTTTGCGCAAACATATACTGCTGCACGGCCCCGCCCGAACCGCCGATGCCGATTGTATAAACCGGCTTGCCGTAAGTCGCAGCGAAATAGGCCTTGGTCTGCGCCGCCGTCTCCTCGGCCAGCCGCATATTGTAGTGAACCCCGCTCTCATTGCCGGATGAACTGGCGATTGCATAACCCTCCGCCAGCAACTTGGGCATCAACTGTTTTTCCGAGCCGTTCAGCGCATCGTTGAACCACATCGCAAGACCCTGCTGGTGGCCAATGCCGACACCGCCGCGCATCCAGTAAATCAGTTTATGGTTCCAGGGGGCCCGCTCGAGCATCGCAATCGTATACACGAAGCGATTGATGGTGCCAGCCTCCACTCGCACCACAAACGGAATCGCCGCCCCGTTCACGACGACCGTTTTCATGTCGGGCGGTGGCGCCGCGTAACCATGTCCAATATCGAACGGTTTGAAACCCGTTCCGGTGTAATAAAAGTGCTGGATGCGTGGCTTGATGGCGCATTGGCTGCTATAGCCGACCACCTTGCCGGCTTCGTCACGCACCGGATGCCCGATGCCTTGCTGGTTGTCGACCAGTGGCTGGCCGAGGCCGGATTCCACCGTCCGGCAGATAAAGGGTTGTTGCTGGTGATTTTGCGGGGTGCTGCAACCTGCCAGAGTAATAGCCGCTAGAACGGCCAGTATCCAAGCTTTCATGGCGCCTCCTCCTTGGCTGCCAGTGTAACGCGGCTGTAGCGCAGTGCCTATCGCTTCCCTGCCAACTCCTGCGGCAGATACCACAGTTCACTGCGAGCCAGCGGCGTTTGGGGCGGCAAGTCAGGGTTGGGAATGCGGAACAGCCGGCGCCGCGCCAGGCCGGAACGTTTGATCAGCGGTCCCTTGAAAGTCATGAACAGCGCTTGCAGCGAACCGTCCTGCACCATCGCCTCAAGCCCGGCCTCCAGCCGGACTGCCAACGCTTCCCCTTCCGCATCGCGGCGCGTAAAGAAGTAGCGCGCCAGCGGGTAATAGAGTGCGACGTCCGGTTCGACCTCGAAGCCGAAACGCTTGTGCCATTCATCGTACTCGCTCAAGGCTTCGTCGACAGAGCGCGACAGCGC